>Ga0114993_10002643_pt1 | contig 19393 bp, 9 predicted proteins | sample ArcticOcean_MG_C_FD_87042 | JGI IMG/M metagenome (GOLD analysis project Ga0114993, IMG submission 87042) | Marine microbial communities from western Arctic Ocean - ArcticOcean_MG_CB2_150 | ecosystem: Environmental > Aquatic > Marine > Oceanic | place: Arctic Ocean: Canada Basin | collected...
CCACGCCTGGAACCACGCCTGGATTTACGCCTGGAACCACGCCTGCGGGTGGGGCGCGCCAGGATCTTGCGCCACTGTAGCCGCAGGGGAGCCGCTTCCGGAATCGCCATCGGCCTGCCGCTGGTCACCATCATCTGGCTCACCGACCACGACCCCGGCAGGGCGGCCTTCACCGCAATCGGCGTGGGGCTACTGCTGGCGACCGTCTTCGCCACACGACAGCGACACCGTGCGGCCACACTGTGGCCGAGAATCTGGGACCGGGTCATCGGTTCTCAGTCGCTGATCGAGACGATTCTGGATCGCCAGGAGCAACCCGCAGGAGACCCGTGGCTCGATGCTCTGAGGGCACGGTGTGCTCACCTTCCCCTTCCTTCTCCCACTGCGCTACGGCGCCACCTGCCCGCTCCTGATCCCCGTCCCTCGCTGGCGCTGACCGCCACGGCGATGCTGATCGGAGCCGTGCTGGGACCGTTCGATCCGATCCCCGAGGTTCCGCTGGATCGAGACTCCGGTAGTACTCCGGTGGCACAGATCTCCAGCGAACTGCCCACCGATGAACAGCTGCGTTCTCGGCAACAGCGGATTCGGGGCCGTGAGGACGCAGCCCTCGCCCTGGCGGGTCGTCGCGCACTGGAGCCGCTGGCACGGCAGATTCGCGGGCTGTCGCCAGCGACCACCGCACCAGAATCGCTGCTGCCACGAGATCTACAGGCGGTCCAAGCGGCACTACAGCGCCTATCCGCCGAGGATCCGATCATCCAGGCGGTCGAACTGTGGAATCCGCCGCAACCTCTCGACTCCCGCAGCCCGATGGTCGCTTCCGCCGCGCTTCCCGGCGATGGAGCGTCGCTGGCCCTCTCCACCGATCCGGGGAATGAGGCGGTGGCCGGTGCCACCGAACTCGCCGACGGAGGTTCAGATCGCCCCACAGAACTCTCGCCGACCCCCTTCGACCCGCAGCAGAGTGCCGTCTCGATCGACTCGATTCACCTCGCTGGAACCCCTACCGGCGACGCTTCCGATCTGCCCCTCGATACCTCGGTGGTGGCTCCCCTCGGCGAAGAATCTGCTGCATCCTGGGACCGGGTCCGGGATGATCCGCAACTGGCACCGCGGTGGAGCCGGGTGATCGATCTGTATCAACAGTGGATTCGCAGGAAGGAGGGCTCAGGTGGTGGATGATGCGGTCCAGCGGTTTTGCCAGCAGGACCAGCGATTGCGGGAGGCACTCGGTGCGGTCATCTTTGGCCAGCCCGATGCAGTCGATGGTGCCACCTGTGCACTGTTGGCCGGAGGCCACCTGTTACTGGTCGGCGTCCCCGGAACCGGAAAAACAAAACTGGCGGAGAGTCTCGCTGACAGCAGTGGTTTGAGCCGGGGTAGAATTCAGTTCACCCCCGACCTGCTCCCCGCCGATATCCTCGGTGGTGAAACGCTGTTACCCGGAAGCAGTGGCGATCGAGTCGAGTTCCGACCCGGTCCCGTCTTCACCCAGTTACTGATCGCCGATGAAATCAATCGCGGCACTCCGAGGACCCAGTCCGCCCTGCTCGAGGCGATGCAGGAGTACTCGGTGACCATCTCGTCCCATCGCCATCGTCTCGATCCGCTCTTCAGTGTCATCGCGACCCGCAATCCGATCGAGATGGAGGGGACCTATCCGCTGCCGGAGGCGCAGCGAGATCGTTTCTTACTCGAAGTTCAACTCCACAGTCCAGCACCCGAGGTGCTGACGCGAATCGCTGCAGCCACCACCATCGAGACCCAGATGACAGCGACCAAGGTGCTCGATCCGCAACAGATCGAGTCGATGCGCCAGACGGTGCGACGGGTCATCGCCGCGGATTCGGTGATCGATCGGGCGGCTCACTGGGTCGCAGCGACCCGACCGGAGGACCCCACTGCTCCCGAGCCGGTCCGACGAGGCCTCCGGCTGGGTGCCGGAGCGCGTGCACTGCAGGCGCTGATTCTCAGCGGCAAGGTCGAAGCGCTGCGCAGCGGCCGGACTCACCTGGATGATGCAGACTGGAAGAGATGGCGTCACGAGGTGATCCGACATCGACTGGTCTACTCCCTCGAGGGAGAACTGGATGGCCTCGGTCCCGAGGAGATCGTCTCGGCAGTGGACCGGGCGGTGGCTCATCAGGGATGACGACGATGCACCGACTCCCCCGACTTCCTAGCACCAGACTTCCTGGCACCAGACTTCCTGGCACCAGACTTCCTGGCACCAGACTTCCTGGCACCAGACTTCCTGGCACCAGATTTCCTGGCACCAGATTTCCTGGCACCAGACTCACCCTCGGTCTCCTGGTGAGCGTACTGGCACTGTTTCCCATCCTCGGGGTTCACGGCCACGATGACGACCCGCTGCCAGCGATCGTCTCGATGATCGCCTCCTCCCCGGAGGATCGGTCCAGGGTCGAACGAGCCTTCCTGTGGGCTCGCGACCAGCAGCGAGTCGACGATCTGATCGATGCCATCGCCCAGCACGGTCTCCAACATCGATCCCTTGCAACGGTCCAGGCAGCGATCGACATCGCCACCGAGAAGGGATATGTCGAGCGAGCCGTGGAGATCCTCGAGGCATCTCTTGCACTCGATCCATCCGCTGGAATACGCCATCAACTGGCATCGATGTGGCTGGCAGGAGGCTGGCCACAACAAGCTCGCCAGGTCGCCAGCGACCAGCTCCCGAGTGACCGCTTCGCCGACATCCGCAGCGGACTGCAACTGTTCGAGGGCCGCCTCCCCTCCGCCACCGCTGCGCAGATTTCCAGCACCCCATTGAAACTGCTGGCCGATCGTTCGGGGCAATGGAAGTGGGGCGTAGCGCAACTTCAACAGCGAGGAGAAGTCGCGGCGGCACTCGAGATCGCCATCTCTGGTGGCCTCGTCGCCGAAGCGCGGCAACTCCTCACTCTCGGCGCTCGTCCCGAGGAGGGCCGAATGAGCCTACAACTGGCGCGGCTGCTGGGGCAGACGCACTGGCAAGGGGAGCCGCTGATCGACGAGGGTACCGAGGATGGAACGCGGTGGCGCGCCTCGATGGGGATCGACACGCTGTGGCGGTCGATCCCGCCCCGACCCGATCGGTTGCCGCCATTGAGCAGTGCCCTGGAACGGCTCGATGCCGGTGACGAGTCCGCTGCGCGAAGGACCGTCGCCCTGTGGCGGCTGGCAGGTGGCGGCAACAGCCACCAGGAATTGAGCACCCGACTCATCCTCGACCAGCGCAAACCGACCTGGCTCGGTGCCGACCGCCTGCCCGAAAGTATCGAGCGACAATTGCAGCAATCCTTCCGTCCACAGGATGCCCACCTCGCAGTCTCTGCAGCGCTGCGCGCCATCGAGGGAACCCCTCTCGAAGCGAGGCTCTGGTTCCAGGCGGGACGGCTGTCCGACCAACCCGAGCAGATCCAGCGATCGATGCGCATCCGTCCGCGAGGAGAGGTGGCGGTGCAATGGTCGCCGGGAATCAACGCTCGCTGGAACCTTCCCGATGAGTTCACTCACCTCTCCGAGGTCTGTGATCCCATCGCCCTGCTACCACCGACCACCTTGCCTACGGCGGGCGCACTGATGGGTAGCGTCGCCGGTCTACCGGTTCGAAGAGTGGGGCTCCCCCCCAGCGATCGACATTACCATCTCGATCATTGGCAACGGCACTCGCCCCGTGCGGATTCGATCGCCGGGAAAATCGACGAACGCGGAGTGCGGCTTCGCATCACTGACGGAATTTGGCTTCGCGGAGATGATCGATCGCTGCAAGTGATCGATACTTCGAACCCCGTAGAACGAGTGCTGATCCGGTGGGTCCCGCGCGAGGCCAGTTCGCTGCTCGATCGGGATGGATTGCCCAAAGCTGTGATTCTCGACCAGATCTTCGGATCCTCAGCCCGACAGGAATGCCTTCGAGTCGCCACGGTTCCACCACCGATGGAGTTGGCGATGCAAACTTTTGGCGAGGACGCTGGTCGCCGAGTACGGTCTACCGAATCGATGCGCTGGATCAATTTCCGGCCGGCGGGGAATCAGTCTTGGTGGGTCGATGTGGCCGGTGTTTCGGGGTTATTCACCTCCGAAGCAGCCGCCATTGCCCCTCGCTCGCTGCCGCAGGAAACGATGCCAGCCAGTTCCATCGAGACCTTTCCTGGCCCCCTCCCAACCTCCCATCTGCACCACCTTGGAACCCGTCGTCACGGTATCGAACCCACCGCCAAGCACCCATCCATCGATGCCATCGATGCACCACAGCCACTGCTCCCCAGCGGCGAACGATGGCTCCTCTCGGCGGGTCACCGCCAGCGGGTAGTGCTGACCGACTCGGGTCTGGTCGGCTACTTCGAGAGCGGGGCATCGCGTGCCTCGTGGTGGAAAGAACTGCTCACCCCACCGTTACCCGGGGTCGGCGGTTTCGCACCGCTACCGCCAGCCACCGTCCACCCTGATTTACCTTGGGCCGATGGCGCCACTCCGCGGCTGATCGAAGTCCACGACGGTGACGGCGCCCGGCGATTTCTACTGCTGGCGAACCGCCCAACCATCATCGATGGCAGTCTGGACCCGCAGCCCTCCGAGACCTTTGCCGACACCCATGCCTTCGCCGGTGGCACCATCGACGACGATGGACAGCTCTGGCTGATCGATGCGGGCGGTCAACGACTGTTGAGCCGAGCCGGGAGCGAACCGTTACCCCGCTCCGGTGCCTATCAGTTGATTGCGACCGCCGACAAGATCGTCATCCTCGGCATCGAAAGAGGTCAAACGTGGCTGATGCAATTCGACGGCCACACGCTGCAAGAGTTCTCACCACCACCACTACCCGACGAACGGGATCGACCTCATCTTCGGGTGGCATCTCTGGCTCGCTGGGGAGATGAAGTCTTGCTGCTGGCGGACCGATTGTGGCGGATCTCGAGCGACGGGAAGAGTCATCAGGCACTGACTCCGGCTCCAGACGATGGGGTCTACAGGCCGGTCCACTGGGTTCAATCGGCTCCGAGAATCACTCACGCTCCAAACGCCTCGACCCTCATCGAAATCGACCGCCCCTGGGGTGTGACCGAGATCTGGTGCACTCGATGAGCGCTGCTTCATCCCTCGATCACTCCCGGCTGATCGAACGACTCGCCGGTCGATTGCGCTGGAGAGATGCGGTCAATGGAGTGTCCTCCGGCCAGGGTCGTGGTTCACGCAGTGCCGCCAGTGGCGAGTTCGACAACCACGCCCGGTGGTGTCCCGGGGATGATCTGCATCGGCTCGACCTGCGAGTCTGGTTGCGCCTCCGCCAGCGCTGGACACGCAGTTATCGCGACGACAGTTCGGAGCCTCTGACCATCATCATCGATGGCGGAGCCTCGATGGGCTTCGGCGACAAACCACAAGCGGTGTCGTGGACCTGTGAACTGTTCCTGGCGGTGGCTCGAGCTCGTCGCGATCCTCATCGATTATGGATCCTCGACGGCGGAAATGCGCGAGTGGCCCTTCCTGGCGATCGCGCAGCAGTGGCGACCCGAGGAGATCTCCGTAGCGCCCTGCAGCGAGTGGAACCGACCGGTTCGGGACCAGGAAGAGTGGTGATCATCTCCGATCGCATCGTCTTCGATGATCTCGATGACCAACTGCAGGGACTGAACCGCTGGAGAAAACCGATCTGGATCAGCCCCTGGCTTCCCGAGGAGGTCTCCCCCACCCCCAGCGGTCAGGTCCGACTGGAGGCCAAACAAGAGCCTCCCTGGATCGGCACCATCGATCGCTCCAGTTGTCAGAGATATCGTGAACGGTTCGACAGGTACCAGCGTGCCCTGCACTCCTGGCTGACTCGCCGCGGGGGATCCCATCTTCCGCTCGATGCCTCGCAGCAAGGAGAGGCGCTCTTACGACCACTACTGCACCGCAGTGGCCCCCTCGAAGTGGTCTCCGGATGATCTTCGAAGTCGTACATCCTGGCTGGCTACTGCTGACGCCGTTGTTCCTTCTGATGTGGTGGCTCCAACGCACTCGCTGGATGGCGGGAACCACCACGTTGGTCGTCCCCAGTACCTTGCTATGGCACCGAGCGGTGCCTCAGCAGAGTCGCGGTGTGCCGATCCGAACGTTGCTGTTGGCACTGGCGCTGCTGTTCACTGCAGCGGGACCACGCTTGCTGATGCCTGACCCGACGGTGATCGGCGCACGCCGAACTCTCGACCAGGCGATCGTCATCGATGTCCGGATCGAGTCACAATCTCGCTGTGAACTACGCATCGGAGATGGTCCAACAGAAACCCTCATCCTCGATGATGGCGAGGCTACGGTGAAGATCGACGCCCCTCCCCCCGGCACTCCCATCGTGGTTTCCTGGGAGCATCACTCGGCGAGTTGCGAGGTTCCTCCGGTGCGGCGACCGATCTCCATCCAGGATGGTTCACAACTGGAAACGGTCGCGGCAGTCCTCTCGGTGCTGGAACAGACCGGATCCGTCATCCTCGACGAGACCGACCCCGATCTGCTCATCGTCAGGGGAATGGCGACCTCCAGTTCTCGCCCCTTCATCTCGTTTCCAGCGGCGCCGACGGATCTGTTCCTGCCCCGGGTGGTTCCAGCCTCCCCGGCTCCAGCGCTACTCGAGGGGCTGCATCCTCGATACTGGACCATCCTGCACGGTCAGGTGGCCAGCGGGATTCCGCTGCTGATCGATCAGCAGGGCCACGGACTGATCGGTCGCTCCGATGATGGGTTCCACTGGGGATTCCTGCCCGATGATGGAGACCTGGGGCGTCGCTCCGACTGGCCGGTGCTGTTGGGTCGAATGATCGAGGAACTGGTGCCCACTGCGACTCGCAAGCCACCATCATTGCCAGCGATGGCGAGCGCGCAACTACCGCTGATCCTGGCACTGCTGCTGGCGCTGTGCGGATCGCTATGGCTCGGCCGCAGTGGTCTTCTGGCGACTTTGCTGATCTGCGTCGCCATCGCAGTCGGACAGCTGCCCACTTCGGCGCGCCCATTGATCGGTGACGAGACCCTCGAGCAGATCAGTGCGACCACCGATGCCGGGCGATCACTGCAGTTGCTCGACAGTGCCTCACCGGCGTCCCCCGATCTGATCCAGCGAGTTCAACAACGAGGGGTCGGTCTCACCCTGGTCGCCGATCCGAGCCGACTCAGCGATTCTCAGATCACCCGCGTCCGACCGGGTCAGCGATACTCCATCGAGGGCTGGAAATCGGCAATGGCGCTCTCGCCGCAAGGCACCACGACCCGCATCGAGTGGCCATGGATCGCCGAGCAGACTGGAGTCTGGCTACTGAAACGTGAAGCCCAGCAGTCGCTCGGTGATGAGAGCGATCGGATGGTGGTGATCGTTGAGTCATCGATCCCTGCAGCACTCTGGAGCGATCCCGAGGCCATCGCTGCAAAGTTGCTACCGCAGCCGGAGTTCTCGCTGGTCGGGGGTATCGGCCACTTCCCACAGCCGGCGGCGGGATCCGTCATCGTCTGGAATGGAAGCTCCATCGGGGCAGAGCAGTTCGAAGCGCTGGAATCCTGGATCGAGCAGGGGGGCACCTTTCTGGCCCTTCCCGCCGATCGCTTCTGTGACGATGAACCGACCCGCGTGGGTCTCGAGCGTATCCTCGCCACTGCGATCCCTGCGGCACCCGATCCGCCTCTGGAGGATCTCGGAGTGTTGTTGCTCGATCTCTCCGGCAGTCTCTCGGGAGCATCCTCCACGATACTACTCGAGGGGACGATGGCGCTTCTCGATGGCTCCCCGCGAAACAGTCGCTGGGGCATCGCAGGCTTCCGCGATCGACTCGACTGGATCATCGAACCGGGGACTCCGATCGATTCCTCGTGGCTCGAGCGGATCCCCCCTCAGATCACATCGGGAGGTGGAACCGATCTTGGTCAAGCATTGCGACAGTGCCGGGATGCGATGGTCGACCATCCAGGAGGTCGATCGCTGGTGGTGATCACCGACGGGCGCACGACACCAGACGACTGGATCGCCATCGGCGACTCGTTGATGAAGGCCGCCATCGAACTCGACATCGTACTGGTTGGAGATTCGATCGAACGATCTGCGGTGGAACAGCTCTGTCGTCATTCCGGGGGGCAACTCCATCACGCTCGAAGTTCCAATCATGCCGCTGCTCTGCTGCAAGATGCAGTGCAATCGACAGAACAAGGCTGGCAACCGGTGGACTCACCAGTACTGGTGTCCGCTGTCGATCGCTTCATCGAAGCGGGCCCGAGGCTTCCACCAGAACCGAGCCGGAGAGTCGCCATCGACGCACCATCGCGTCACCCCGATGGAAAGTGGCTGTGGGTCGATGGCAGTGGTGCGCCGATCCTGGCGATTCGCCCCATCGAGAAGGGGATCAGTGCGACCTGGTATTCCGGCCTCGACCGATTCAGTTTGCCCGGATCAGTCGACCAAACTCATGCCCATCTGTCGCAGTTGTTGGCAGCGGCTGCAGAGCAACGCCAGCCACGGCACCGAAGAGGATTCGTCACCCGATCTGCCAGCGGAATGCCACAACTGTGGTGGTCTCGACTGGAGGGTGATCCTCTCTCGGGGGAGGTCGCTGGCGGTCTCGTGGGGAGCGAGGAGACGCGGCTCCAAGGTCTGGCCATTCCCGGAGAGATCGGGTTCGTGGCGCCGCTCCCATCGATCGCCGGGACTACCCCACCGTCGCCGATCTGGTGGAGACAGGGTCCTCACATCGATGCGGCATCGATTCCTGCTGGTGGAACTGCTCGGCGCTGGCGCTCAGTACTGGGCGATCGAACGCTCGCCCCAGCCAGTCTCGGGGCGCCAGTCGGGTGGCTACTGGTACTGGCTGCAGCGTCGTTGCTCAGCAGCCGAGTGCGTCAGGAGTGGGATCGTCTCCTGCAATGGGATACGGCTGCGGAAGCGGCCCGGAACCGTTGAACAGTGTTTGCAGTATCGCCACAGCATCGGAGATATCGATGCTTCCATCATCATTGGCATCTCCTGCGTCCTCACAACTGAGCTGGGAGGTGTTCCCGAAGAGCAGATCGAGCAGCAGGATCGGATCGCTGATGTCGAGGGCGGAGTCACGATTGACATCCCCACGGATGAACATCTGTGGACCAGAAGGGGGCGGGACGATGGCCGAGCCGGGTCCGCCAGGACTGCCGAGATCGCCCGATCCATAAGGGGTGGTGGCGCTGATCCAGACGGCTGGATCATTGGGATCGGGCGCCAGCAGGTCGAGAAGTTCCGCAGAGAATCCGGCCAGGAAGGGCCAAGTAGCGGAAGTGTACATCACTCTCGCTCGCTCTACCGCGAGCGGATCGATCAGGACCACTTCATCGATGCTGTTGGCCAGGATCAGATTTCCTCCGTAGACGTAATCTGCGACCACTCCACCGTTGGTCACAACATCTCCATCGCGAGCCAACACGAGAAACTCCAAGGGTGCGATCAGTAGGCCTGCGGGGGCGTTGATCTGATGAAGATCGATATCGTCATCGCGAATTGTCCAGCCGTTGAGATCGACGGTGGCGCTTCCTCGGTTAAAGATTTCGAACCATTCCCCGACCGCATCACTGACCACCGAAGGATTCGGCATCACCTCCGAGATGACCAAGTTCACGGCGCCGGGATCCGGGGGGGGTGCTCCACACCCCTGGCCAGTCAGCGGCACCGCTGACACGGTCGAGCCGGTGGCACTCTCATTGCCCGAGACATCGGTCGCAGTGACCTGGTAGTGGTACTGGGTTCCGCCATCCACTGTGGTATCGATCAGGCTGCTGACAGACCCGCTGGTAGTGAGCAAGGTGAACGGTCCCAGAACAGCGGTCGATCGGTAGATGGAATAGCCCGAAAGGTCACTCTCGGTGTTGTCTGCCCAGTCGACGGCGACCTGGCACTCTCCAGCCACCGCCGAAAGGCTGGTCGGAGTCGCCGGCGGTGTCGTATCGGAGGTGGGACAGATCCAGATCTGACAGATATATTCGGGATGATCGATGTAAGGGTTTCTATTTCCCTGGTATCCAAAAACCACATCATTTCTCAACTGTTCCTCGGCACTGACCGGATCCTCGATGTGCCACTCGAGCAGGGTCGAGAGTAATCCCATGTAGGCGATACTCTGATTGGCCGATGTGTTCGACACGATCTGCGAACGATTGTCAGTCAATCGGAGATCCGGTTCGCTGCAGCCACTGATCGAGTGAGTGTCTCCCTCGTACCGCGTCTCCATGTAGAAGATCGATCGTGCCGCATCCCCTCGACGATCTTCCCACACTTGCCACGATCCGGAGTTTCCGGCACCACTACCGAGATTGGTGAAGGGTGTGCCTTCGGCGGCCCAGGAGGAACAGCCGGTCAAGCACCAGTCATAGGGACGATTCCCTCTCGCCGAGTTGTAGGAGGGGCTGGCCGCATGGAGATGGTGAGCATCCGAGTATGGGTAATTGCAGGAGTTGTCATTGGTGTAGCCATAGGATGAAGGCCAGGTGTGCTCCCGGTTCCAGCCATTGGTCGTGTTCTGTGCGGACCACGGGACCGAGGTGTTGCGATAGAAGGTGATCACATTGGCTAGATTGGCTGGATCTTCGTCGGCGGCACCGACGATGTCCCAGGTATCGGTCGCAGAACTGGTGTAGGGAAATCGCTGATGATCATCGATGATGAGGTGCAAAGCCTGGCGCAGGGATTCCCCGACCAATCCATTGGCTGGATTGTAATAGCCCGGCGGTGGGTCCGCCTGCAACGGTCCTGCCGACAGCAGGCAGAGCCACTGAAGCCAGATGCCGATGAGAATCGTAGGTGTCCGTTTCAGGACCATTATCGTCCGATCTAGGGCTCTCTGAAGTCTACCTCAGTCCCCAGAGGGGTGAGAGACTTCTCCAGAAGTGACTATCTAGTCCATACTACCACTTTACAAAGAAAGGCAGGGTCATTTACCCGACTCCGTGCTGGATAGGCGACGAAGTGGTGAAGCCTCCTGAAGACCTCGTACCGGGTAAATGCCAGTCTATTGTCAATCTACGATAACGTAACAAAAGCGAGCAGCGATCGTTTACAAAATTCCTGCGGGGTGGATAATAAAACACAACCAGTTGTGTGGAGAAAGAAAGAAGGGGTGGGATGGATTTGCCGATGTCGTGGACATCTGCGCTCAGTGCAATTCTGCTCGGCGCACTGCTGCTGCTGCCTCCCCAGTTACAAGCTCAGGGGTGGGTCATCACCGGGACCGTTGCCGATGCCCTGGGGAGCCCGATTCCCCAGGCGGACCTGGATCTGTTCAACGATCTGGCCCCATCTGTAGAGATTCTGGTCAGTGGAGACACCGCCGGTCCCGACGGTACCTTTTCGATGACCATCCTCGAGGCGGTTCCTGCCGGAACCTTCTCGCTGCAGGTCGATCCCCCACCTGGATTCCTGTCGACCACCCTCTCACTCGCCCTCTCCGGAAATATGGATGTGGGAGTCATCAACCTCGGCAGTGGCTGGATCATCAGCGGAATCGTCCACGACACCAACGGCAATCCCTTGACTCCCATCGACATCGACATGAGAGGAACCAATTCCGGGTGGCTCGACTTGACCGGGGATTTCACCAATGCCGCTGGAATTTTTGAACTCACCTCGCCAGCACTGGTCGATGAATATCGAATTGTATTTTCGATGGAGACTCCCACACCGACAGTATTTCCCCTCCAGCTAGACGATGTCTTTCTGTTTGGTGACACCGACCTGGGCATAATCGTGTTGAACACAGCCTTCACCGTGACCGGTTCTATCATCGACGATACCGGAGCTCCACTATCGGGCATCGACATGAACGCCATCGATGCGCAGGGCATTCCTGCGGATCTGTTCAATGACGATTCTGATGTCAATGGCAACTTCTCCGTGTTGTTTCCGGCAGGGACCTGGAACGCGGGGCTGCGCTCAGTCGATCCCAACGCGACCCAGGAATGGATCCCACACTCCTATCCAACGATGGTCGTGGATGGACCTCTCGATCTTGGAACGGTCCAGATGTTTCCCGGCTATCACTTCATTGGTGAGGTGCAGGACTCCATTGGTAATTGGGTTGAAGGGGCCGACCTGGATGCAGAGCACTCCGCGACGGGAATCCCCATCACCGTCAACAATGACACCACCGATATCAACGGTCGATTCGACGTATTATTGCCCATCGGCTCGCTTTTGCTCGAAATCGATCCACCCCTGCTCGGTCCAGTTCTTCAGACCGTGATCGTGCCGCTCGGTGTGGTTGCAGGTGCTCCTGTCGACCTCGGGATCATCGTGCTTCCCGACGGTGTTCTGCTCTCTGGTAGGTGCATCGACTCGACTGGCGTACCGGTCGGGCTAGTCGATGTGGAACTGTTCGATTCCGCGACAGGCATTCTGTATCCGACCATCCATGAAAATGGCGCCGCCGATGGCACCTTTTCCTTTGCCATCGACCCCGGCGTTTACGATCTGATGATCATCCCGCCAGCAGCAACAGGAGTCGCTCCCACCCTTCTAGCAGGGATCAGAGTACTCACCAGTACAGACCTTGGAGATCTGGTGATGGACCCCGGTATACAACTCTCGGGAACCGTCACTGCAGCAGGAGTGGCGCAACCCGATGTGCTGATAGAGGTTTCGGATGCAGCCAGCGGTATCATCCCTGCATGGGGAACCTTGATCACGGATCCACTCGGATACTACAACGTGTCGCTGATTCCAGGAACCTACAATGTCAACTTCACCGCGCCTTTAGCCGGCGGATACGATGACCATGTCCTGACAAATCTATCTCTCGTCAACGATTTGATCCTCGACATCGACTTCGCTAACCAGGCACCGGTGGGCGTGGCCTCCTTGCTGTGCAATCCCGCTGGAAGCGCCATCGAGTTGACCTGGATCAATACAGAACCGGATTACGATACGATCACAGTCTTGAGGGAAGGGCTCATCCTCGGCCAGATCGCCGGCACAGAAAACCAGTTCCTGGACTTGTCCCCACTGGTCGGAATCCCGGCCCTGTATGAGATCATGGCCACACGCAATGGATTGAACTCCCCGAGCAGTCCTTGCAGCGTCACCGCACCGATAGTATTCGTCCGCTGTGATGCGAGCCCGGATGGCCTGGTCAGCATCGCAGATGCAGTGGCGATCCTCAACCACATGTTTACCCAGGGATCTCTGTCCTGTCTGGATGCCGCCGATTGCAACGACTCGGGAGAGATCAACATTGCCGACCCGGTGGCCGTGCTGCAGTTCCTCTTCATCACCGGAACTCCACCGCCGATTCCTTACCCCACTGCCGATGTCGATCCGACGCCGGACTCACTCGGTTGTTCCTGATCCAGACCCACTGACTCTCTCTGGATTCGGCTGGCAACGCGGTTCAGATGGCAACGCGGTTCGGAGTCCAACTGGGTTCGGAGTCCCACTGGGTTCGGAGTCCCACTGGGTTCGGAGTCCCACTGGGTTCGGAGTCCCACTGGGTTCGGATGGCAAATGGGTTCGGAGTCCAACGCGGTTCTGGTTCCACCTCCCACGTTCCGGGACGCGAACCTCGAACCTCATAATCCCTGGCGGACCTTTTCTCGATGAACTGCCTGGAGGATTCCCTCCCAGCTCTTGTCCGCCAGTTTCCTGCCGTTGAGGTAGAGCACAGGAGTGCGATCGATGCCGAGGCGTTGGCCCTCATCCAGGTCGTCCGTGATCATCATGACCAGAACAGGAGAGAGTCGATCCCTCTCGAATCGCTCGAGATCGAGACCGATCTCTTTTGCCAGCGAGGTGATGGTGGCGGCGGAGAGCGAGTCCTGAAGTTTGAACAGGCCAGAACCCATCTCCCAGTATTTCCCCTGAAGGCGAGCCGCTTCCGCAGCCAGTGCTGCATTCATCGACATCGGGTGAATCGATCCAAGAGGTTGATTTCGCACCACCACTTGCACCTGATCCGTGTGAATCTCCTGCACCTTCTCGAGGAATTCCCAGAGATCCTTGCAGCGCTCACACTGAAAATCGACGAACTCGATGAACTGGATCGGCGCATCGCTGGGCCCTCTGGTCGCTCGGCCTTCGATTTCGATGATGTGGACCGGCGGACTCGGCTTCTTCAAGTAAATCACCACGTCTGCGGCGGCCCTCATCCTCTCGGCAAAACGGGCTTCCAGCACGATCCGTCTCTCCGTTAGCAGATGAGCACGAATCGATTCCCTGATCTGGTCCAGATCACCGACGATTCGAGCACGGTTCATGTTGAAGAAGGACTCGACTTCCGAGTCTTTCACCGGCTCCAGCTTGGAATACACTTCCTGTTGGAGGAGTTGTCCCGCATCGATCCCTTGCTTCTTGCATTCCGCCTTGAGCAGCCTGTCATTGATCCGTCGATTCAACTCACCGATCTCGATTTCATACTTCTTCCAATCGTACTCGTGTTCAAGATCCTCCAGCCCTTCCTCGATATCAAGAATTTTGAGCGGTTCTTCACCCACCATCACCACCACATCATCCAATCCCAGATCGAGAGTCCTCTTTCGGAGTGGCTCCAGTTGATACTCGATCGGGATTCTCTGGCTGATCTCCTCCAGCAACGTTCGACCTATCCGGGCCGCTTGCTTGCGCAATACTGCGGCTTTCACTTCCTCGCGCACCTGTTCGAGGTCTGAACCGTAAAGATCCGGAGCAGAACGCAGTTCCTCCAGCAGTTGTTGCTCGGTCGGTGGAGACATCGATTGCATGATCGCGATCTCGATGAACTTTTCTCGATTCAATCCGAGGCTGCGGGCTTCCTGGCGAAACAGTCGGTCCTGAGTGGCGATCTGAACCAGGTCAATTCTCGCGGCGATCCGCTCGACCATCAGCGATTCTAATTTTCCACCGACCCACTGGCCCAGTTGCAACTGCGGAATCTGTTCATTTCCGATCGCTGCCACGATCCCCTCTGGGGTGATCTGTGGGCAATCCTGGTCGACCGTGATCGTGATGGGATCCTCCAACACAATTCTCTCTGGCTGCGAGAGCATCAATTCCAGGGTCAGTAGCGCAGAGATCACCAGCATCAGTTTCCTTTCTTGTGGTCGCGAAGTCTGGGAATGATCCAGCCACTGACCGGCTCGAATCTGTTTTCTGCCAGATTGACCCTGAGGACATAAGACCCCAGTGCACCGACGTGCCGAGAAGGGCTGAACGAGAGTGGAGGGGTCAGTCCGGTCCGTAACTGCTGGATTTTCTCCAACTTCTGGATGAAGAGCTCTCTACTGAGTCTTCTTCCACAGGTCTCCACAGCTTCCTGGACCAGTTTCACGGCGGAGAGCGCAGCACTCTGAACCGCAGGACTCTCGATCTTGAATCCGGTGTCCTTGGCAAGGTAGAGCAACCAGGTCAAATCCGATTTCCGACGATCGCGTTCCAGCACACTCGGAAATGAGATGTAGGTGCGCCCCCCCATCGACACCGGCAAGGAAAAGGCATCTGGCCCGAGCACGCTTCCAAGGGTGTAGATTTTCTTGGTCGAGTCGAGCACCTCTAGCCGCAAGGATAAGCGTGTTGTTTGCACACCTGAAGCGAGCACCACCACCGCTTCAGCGCCAGAATCCTCCAACGCCTGGGCGAGCAGGATCGGATCAAAGTGCCCCTCTGCCGGGACCAGTTCCAGCACCGGTTCAGTTCCGAAGATGGCGAGTTGCTCCAGTACCCCACTGCGAGCACCGTCGAAGACGGGGTCAGACGCAACCACCAGCGCCACCGGAGGTATGCGATCAGGAGTCTCGGTGCAGATGAACTCGACCAACGATCTGGACTGGTGGTAGTAACTGGGGAACAGATAATAAGTCCATGGAAAGGGTGGATCCTGCGGACTTGGAGTGGTGGTGATGGGACCGATCATCAGCAGTTTTTTTCGCGCGAGGATTTCATCGATCCCCTCCACCTTTGTCGGTAGGTGACAACCGACCAGTGCGAAGACATCCTTTTCGCTGATTTTCTCGAACGCCCGCAGTGCTCCTTCTCGAGTCGACTCGCTATCCTCAAACACCCAATCGATGGAACGGCCGTAGAGTCCCCCTGGTCCGATTTGTTGCGACCAGGCCAACAGGGCCGTACGAACACTCTCTCCCGAGCGACGATGCTGCCCTGTCAAAGGAAGGACGGTACCGAGCCTCAACTTGTCATCCTTGACACCGGGATCGAAGACTTGCTCCTTTCCCAGAACCTTCAGATAGGCTTCCAGGTCCAGTAACTGCGAAGAAGACATCTTGTAGCGAGGCATTCCAGGATGCAGTTCGACCCCGTCAGGATCGACTCCTTCAAGGATCGCCCTTCTCAACGATTCGCCGTCGAAGGCACTTCTCCTGCGCCCACTCAGTTCGACGGTGGCGGGTCGGGTCAGGTCTTGCCAGCGAATCGGCGGAGGGATCAGTCCCCCCTCACGAGTCCCTTTTCCGTCTTCACCGTGGCAAGAACTGCATGGAAAAGAGGTCGCAGGCAGTTCCAGATCCGCGTTGGTCAGCAGCAGCCGAATCTCAGGCCCGGTGGTCTTACCGGTGAGATAGATCTCCCCACCACGCATCGCACTGGTCGGTTTCGGTCCATCGGAGTCATCGCTCCCGATGAGGAGGCTCCACATCAGAGTGAGCCATAACGGCACGATCACTTTTTCGTACCCGGGTACACGGGGATCTCGAAGAGAGGAGAGTCCCTGAAAGTCAGGCCACGGCTCTCTACTTGGACCAATAAACCAAATCGGAGTTGCTCCGGGAATGAGCCGAGGCACTGGTATATTCCATCTCCCTCGGGCATGGCCGCCAATCGTTCCTGAAAGGAACCATCGAGGGGAAATAGCATCACTTGAACATCCTCAAGATCGTCGACCGGATCACCCGTCTCTGAATCGGTGACCACCACTCTCAGTGGCACCTGATCTCCAGCACGGATCTTGTCCTCTGGCTGAAGAAATTTGACGCCTACAGGAGTGAGGACATCGAACACCGGAATCTGTTCGTCTCGTTTCACTTCCACCTCGAAGCCCACCAACGCTCTGGGTTGATCGAGAAGGAAAGGAACATCGAGAATCCCCGGTCGATCGAATCGAACATAGGTCGAGTATTCTCCAGGACCCGATTCTTGAAGCGATCGATCCATCACCAGTACCCCGCGCGGGATTCTCTTGTAGGTCTGGAAGTTACCCATCGATGCCATCATTCCCTCGACGTAGTAGTAGATCAGTTTGTCGGCAGAGTTCCCCACGAACATCGAATTCCCCTCGGGAGTCGGTGCCAACAACGAGGTGATCTGTCTTCCTGCGGAAGTACTGTCCATCGCATTGCGTCCGATCCCCAGTTCTGTCACGACCAGTTCATTGCGACCGAGGCGATTCAGGTCGACCAGGATGATGTTGGCACGCTGGGTGTCGTGAATGTAGGCGAAGGAAGAGGTACAGATGACACGGTCAGGCGCGAGCGCAGTGGTGATCGTGTCGACCAGTTTCTTCGAAGCGGTGTCGAGGATCGCCACCTCACCTTCGCTGGGACTGGCGAGAAAGGCGAAACGCCCCGTGGGGTCGATCGAGACATCGACCACTCCCCTGGGAATCTCCAGGCTTCGGGTCACCTGGGCACGTTCAGGATCCACCACTCTCAGTCGATTCTCGTTGGCGCAGGCGATCAAAAAACGAGCCGCCAGCGGCGCATACTGGAGGGCGAGGGGGGTCTTCCCCACCTCGATCGTACGGACCCGTGATCGATCATTTAGATCGACTATGGTGACGGTCCCATCTTCGGTATTGGTCGCTGCTAGCCAGTTCGAATCGGGATCGACCGCCGTGACATGACGTCCTTTCCCGAGCGGAATCCTGGGGCCCTCTTCGAGGGAGATCAGATCGATGGGAGCCAGCTGGTCAGTCCCGTCGAGAGAAACCCATGCAATCTCATGATTCTCCTGAATCAAGACCTTGACCGGTTCGGTTCCCTCCCCGAATTCAATTTTCTTTTCGATCTGAGCACGAGTTAAATCGATGATCAGCAGCTGACCTTCATCCGGCAAGGTCACCAGGAGTTTTTCATGAATCTCGTCGAGTGCCCAGTCGACCGGATCTCCAGGGATTCCAATCAGGTTGCGAAGCTTGGTGATGCTAAAGGAGATCTGCGGGTCGATGATGGAGATGGAGCGATCGCCATTGAGTACCAGCAAGTAGTACTTGTTGAGATCATGATCCGCAGGAACGCTGATCAATCCTCCGAGAAATTGCGAAATCAAGTCCTTCAGTTGCTCTTTGTTCGGTGGAAATTTACCATCGCGAACATGCATCCAGCTGAGCGGATGCAATCCGCTCAATGGCTCTCCTGAGTTGGCATCGCGAATCGTGTAAGTCACCCTGGCATCGACTCCCTGACGAAGTTCGGTGGCTCCATCCAACGGTTCGATCTCGAGTTGAATCCGCAGCCCCTCGACCACCTGTTCCTGGATCAGCGAATCCCTGTGCGGCGATTCCACAGATTCCTGGCCGAAAATCGGAGATGAGACGGAAATGGGATCGAACAGGAGCCCCGCAAGCAGGAGTATCCAGAAGATGAAGCGCAGCGGCTGGGGCCGCCGCTGGGTGTGATCATTCGACATCGGATCCTCCGGGAGGAATTGGGATTAACAATACCCGATGTAAGTTTACAACACCTCCGCCGAGACCACTACCTCCCACCCCGAATCAGGGGCAATTTGCCGCTCCTACGCAGCCCAGGGCGTCACTGGTGGGATCGGCTCCGCAACCAGGGAATGGAGCAGTTGGAGCCGTTCCAGTGCCAAAAATTGCCGCCAGGCCTGAAACTACATCGGCCAGGTTCACGGCAGAATCGTCGTTCACATCCAGTGCCGAGAGGCAGTTTACGGATCCATTGCCGAACAGGTACTCCAGCGACAGCACCGGGTCCGAAATATCGAAGGATCCATCGTTATTTCCGTCTCCTCGAATGAACTGAGGTAGGGCGGCCACCACGATGTACCCGACCCTGTTGAGCACACTGGTGCCGCCTGGCCCGGTGACGCTCAGCGAGACGTCGTAGTTGCCGGCAGTCGCATAACTGTGGCTCGGGTTCTGCAGCGTCGAACTGGCGCCGTCGCCGAAGCTCCAGCTCCAGCTGCTGGCAGGGCCACCGCTGGAGAGGTCGCTGAAGGCGACCGTCATCCCGACGCTTCCACTGGTCGGGGTACCGGAGAAATCAGCGATCGGTGCCAACTCTGCCACGGTGATGTAGCCGGGACGAGCGAGGCTGTTACTGCCGCCCGGTCCGGTGACGCTCAGCGAAACGTCGTAGTTGCCGGCAGTCGCATAACTGTGGCTCGGGTTCTGCAGCGTCGAACTGGCGCCGTCGCCGAAGCTCCAGCTCCAGCTGCTGGCAGGGCCACCGCTGGAGAGGTCGCTGAAGG
>Ga0114993_10002651_pt1 | contig 19349 bp, 12 predicted proteins | sample ArcticOcean_MG_C_FD_87042 | JGI IMG/M metagenome (GOLD analysis project Ga0114993, IMG submission 87042) | Marine microbial communities from western Arctic Ocean - ArcticOcean_MG_CB2_150 | ecosystem: Environmental > Aquatic > Marine > Oceanic | place: Arctic Ocean: Canada Basin | collected...
ATGGGTGGAGGGGTTCTATTGCTAGAATTACTCCTGCAGCTGCGGCATGGTCGAGGCACTGCCCTATTCCTTCTTGTATCTGTTGTCTTGATTCGCTTAGTCTCTGTCCTGGAGTCGAGCCACAAACTAGTACCAGTGAAGGAGATCCGACTTCGTGACTTTCATCAATGGCCCTTTTGTTGTCATCGATGGATTTTTGCCTCTCGCCTTGAGTTTGACCTGTGAAGAATCCACCCCTCGCCACGGAAACGACTTCGAGCCCAGATTCTCTTGCCTGCTTGCCAACGTCCTTCGGGTCTCTCCCTTCAAAACTGTATCGCCAAAAAGTGATTCCTCCGATACCGGCAGCTGAATATTCTTTAATGCACTGTTCAGTATTCCAAGGTTTATTAGTGATCGTGTGAATGGCAATCTCTGAGATTTTCTTGGACATATATTAGATTGGATTAAGCTCTTGGAGCACAATCAAAGAAGTGATAGTTCGTGCCCTCAGCGAGCTTTCCTATGTATAAGGCAAGTTCCCTCGCATGATAGTCTCCCCACATTGAAGATTCTCCGTTAGGGATTTTACTACCATCTGGAACATAGTCCCAGCCATTGGGTCTGTGGTATATGGAATGAAGAATGAGGCCGTGATGAGTTGGATCCATACTGAGGTAAGGTTCGCTAAATAGTGATTTGGCAATTGTAATGCCTGCTTTTGTGTATTGGTCTCCTGCCTCTCCTAGGAGCTGGCCAAGCCTGATCAGGCCTTGGGCCGCGATCGCGGCTGCGGAACTGTCTACTGGTTCGTGGTCATTGTATGGGTTGGAATTTTTTTCGAGATAATCAACGGGCATTTTGCTTAGTTCTGGAGCCCCAGTGTCCCAGTAAGGAATTCCATCTGCAGGAGTATTGTTTATGTAGAAGGAACCTGTAGCGTGAGCGGCCTTCAGAAAGATGGAATGTATTTTCTTACGTCCTCCAAAAGGGTCGATTTCTTCATCCTTAAGAAGTTCAAGGAATTCAAGTTCTTCTGCAAATCCAGTAATTGCCCAAGCTAAACCTCTAGTCCAGGTCGTGAAGCCAGAAAATCCCTGTTGTGAATTAGGACAACGGAACTGTCCGTCATTGGTATTAAAAATAGCTTCGTGAGTAGTTCTGCCAGGTTCGGCATCATACTGGTCCCTACCTTCGCCGTAATAGACCGAGTACTTGGCAGTTGAAATTGCATGATTGAGGAGTCTTCCAAGTAGTGATATTTCCAGATCTCCTTCGTCCATATATTTATGACCGAGCAGATAACTGATGGCGAGAGCCCTGCACGATCGTATCGTGTCAACGAAGAGGGAATGTGGCCCGTTGAAGGAATAGATAAAACCACCCTTACTATTAATGTTTGTCCAGCGTCGAGCCTGTGATGCTCCTGATAATTTGAGTGCTAGGCGATAAAAATTAGCTTCCCACTCGGTACTCTCAAACTGCCCGGCGAGTAGTTGACGTAACAGATTTCCGTAAGTTGAAACATTATTGAACCCGTGATCATGTACTCCAAAATGGGTGACGTGAGGGGCCATTTTTTCTAAAGTGTTGTTTCTTGCTAATTCAAGGAACTGTTCGTTTCCAGATGCCTCGAACTGAAGCGCAGATGATCCGTACTCGAATCCTTGAGTCCACTCGGTCCAGCCTCTGGTCGTGTATTTGCCGGCCGAGGTGAAAACTGGAGAGCCCTTTGAGTGATCATATTCTTTTTCGATGTTCAGGATTTTCTGACCTGATAGCTCCCATAGGGTATCAAGTTGAGGGCTGAGATCTTTGAAACTGATGGATTTATCGGTTTGAAGCATGGCTCTGAATAATAACTGTTTTTATAGTCTTTTAAGATGAAATCCTCCGTCGATCGGGATCACGTGACCAGTCGTGAAAGGAAAGTGTCCGAGGAGCAGGGCCGACGCCCCTTTGCCCAGATCCTCTCCAGTCCCCCAACGTGAAAGGGGAACAAGATCTCCATCAGCAAATATCTCATCATATTTGTCCTTTGCGCCAGCGGTCATATCTGATGTCATTATTCCGGGCCTCAGGTCATTCACTAGTATGTTGTGTTCTGAGAGTCGTGATGCCCATACCTGAGTAGCCATGGATAGCCCAGCTTTTGAAATACAGTAGGCACCACGGTTAACAGACACAGTGTTTGATGAGATGGATGATATGTTGATGATTTGATAATGTGTTAATCGGGGCACATTGCCCTGTTTGATCATCATTTGAGCTACTTCCTGCGTTAGGAAGTAAGGCGCTTTCAGATTTACTGTCATGACAGTGTCGTAATCCTCTTCTGTTGCTTCTAGGCAGTCTCGCCGGTTCGGTTCGGTAATTCCAGCATTGTTAATGAGTGCATCTATGTGGCCAAATTTTTCTGCAATCTGTGTAATGATAGTATGCCTGCTATTTGAATCTTCTAAGTTGGCTTGGATCAGGTCAAAGTGTTGATTTTTATTTTTGGATTCTTTGAGGCATAGGTCCGCAGTTTCGTCCGCGCCTCCTTTGCTGGATCCGTAATGAATAGCAACACTGAATCCGCACCTTGACATCTCTAAAGCAATTCCACGCCCGAGGCCCCTTCCTGCTCCAGTGACTAGCACTACGGGTGTATCATTAGAATCTGAACTCATTTTTTACCTTTAGTGCATGTTCTTTTTAATGGTTAGAACAAATCTATTTTAATTAGCACAATATCGACTATATTATTTGTACTAATAAAACAATAGATCTAAAGATTTATGCGTAACTACAGGCCAATAATCATAGAAAAAATAGGCATTACATTACCAAGAATTGAAATACTTAAGCTCCGTCTCAATGAGCACTTACCTGAAAGTAGATCTTCATTTCATAGCCATAACCATGGGCAATTTTTAATCTATTTGCGCGGGTGTGGAGAACAAACTGTTCAAGGGAACCGGTACCCTGCTAGGGCAGGTACAGTCATATATGTTGGGCCTAATGAACGGCACCGCTTTGAAAAAGAAAGATCTAGACAGCCTCTCTGTCTAGTGATTGATGTTAATTTATTATCTAATAATCAGAACCGAAGTATAACGACGTTAGCAGAACTCCCGGCAACAGAACTTAATCTGATTCGATCAAGAGTTTCTCAATTATTTGAAATGCGTGGACCAGATAGTGAAGATAGAATTGTTGCAGTAGGAGCTGTGATTCTTGATATCCTTGATCCGGTTTTACGGGCGATTGGTTGGCTTGAGTCTAAGAGATTTAAGGGCGCAGCAAGAGGCACGTTTACTGTGCGTGTTGAAAAAATAATAAATGATCAAATAGAGGACGCGTCTCTAAATTTATCAAAAATTTCTAAGATGTTGGGATTTCAGCATGACCACCTGAACCGTTTGTTAAAGAAAGAGAGAGGTCTTACTTTTTCCCAAATTCGTTCTCAGATTCGGTTAAAGAAGGCACAGAGAATGTTGATTAAGGGGTTGAGGGTCGGGGACGTTTGTGCAGCTGTCGGAATGAATGATCAGAACTATTTTGCTAGATGGTTCCGTTCTCAGGTTGGAACAACACCAACAAAATGGCGTTCGAATAATGTTGCCTCAATTGTACCAATCCGGGCTTGATGATACAGGAAAATCAGCTGAATTTCCTATCTTTTAGGGCTTTTTAGAAGGAGTCTCTTCTGCAGGCTTTATTGCTGTGCTGCGAGTAATTTTAGCCTTTGATTCGAGACCAGCAATGTAGTCTTGCATTGTTTTTTGACGTTTTGGGGCATCAAGCTGGCGGGTGAGTTCTTCTTTCACATCTTCGAATTTGCGCTGACCTGCACTGGTCTTTTTTGTAACCTTGATCAGATGGTAGCCGAATTGTGTTTCAACGACATCTCCGACGTCACCGACTTTTTGAGTGAACGCGGCTTTCTCAAAGGCGGGGACCATTTGACCGCGACCAAAAGAACCAAGGTCACCGCCGCGGGAGCTGCTTGGACAGTCTGAGTGCTCTTTGGCTAGCTTGTCAAAGCCAACTCCTTTTGCAGTTATTAATTGCGCTTTGAGTTTTTGAATGGCTTTTAATTTTTCTGATTTCACTTTTTCATCTGAGCCTGGGTCAGCTTTTAAGAGGATGTGACTAGCAGTGATGCTTTCTTTTGAGTTAAAGGATTCCTTATTCTCTTCGTAGTGTTTTTGAAGTTCGGTGTCTGTCGGCGCTTTTACTGCGCTGAGTATTTCCTGGACGTGGAAGTTAATCAATAATTCTTCAGCCACCTCCGCTTTGAAGCTCTTTTCATTGTGTCCCATTTTCTTTATATAGTCTTCAAACTTAACGGCCGGCGGAAGAGATCCTTTGATTTGCTCAAGGGTTTTCTTTAATTCTTCAGCATTAGATTTTGTCTTTGCTGTTTTAGCAGCCTCTAAGAGGAGGTTTCGTGAGATGAGTTCCTCTGCCATTCTTGGGGTCACTTGTTTGATGGTGTTAGCGCGTTGCTCGGTAGGCATTTGATCTAGGCTCGGCCCGTAGCGCATGCGAAGAGCTCTTTCAATATCAGCTAACGTGATTATTTTGCCGTTAACAGTCGCTAGTTCTCGATTTTTTGTGTCTGGAGTTGCTTTATCCTCTGCAGCAATTAGCAAGGCAAAGGAAAAAAGAGTCGCGAATAAATAGCCGAGAATTCGAAGTGGTTTGAACATGGGTTTGTTTCTAGATCTATGACTTTGAGAGCCTTGTTAAATTAAAGGGGTGAGTTATTTCGTCTTATAAGGGCTCTATGGTAAACTATATTTAAGAAATGAAGTATCAAAAATTGTAGGAATTTAGAATTAATTTGTTATTTTAAGAGGGTCTTGGATATGGAATCTGATCAATTATGTCTATCTGCTAGGGTTCGAATATTTCGTCGGATTGTCTCTGCAATTATGGTGCTCGTCTGGTTATGGTCTTGCGGTGCTTTCAGGTTTCTTATTGGGGTTCCAGCTTTCGTGGTTTTGCCAATAATGATAATTGTGCCAATCACAGTGGTCCGTTCATTGAAGTGGAAGAAGCCTATTATGGTTATTGCTGGTATTCTTTTTGTTATTTCTTTAGTTCTGCTCTTACTTGAAAAGCCAAAGCGTTATAAGGATTGGATTGAGAGTTGCAAAAAGCCTCCGGTCGTTCGGCTTTCAAAAAATAGGGAGGTGGTTAAAATTGATAACGTTAGAGAATTCAAGTGGAGGAGTGTTGATGATTATGACGCGGCCTGGGTAACGCGTAGTTATTATCTTGATCAACTCGATTCTCTTGACCTTGTAGTAGAACCATTAGGTGATTCGAAACTCTTTGCTCATTCCATGCTTAGTTTTGGTTTTGGTCCGGAGCGGAAAGTTGTTATATCGGCTGAAGTAAGAAAAGAGGAGGGGGAATCCTTTAGCCTCCTCCCGGGTCTCTATAAACAATTTGAACTTATGTATCAGGTGAACAGTGAGCGTGATGCGCTCACTCTGAGAGCTTGTCAGGAAGGAACTCAACTTTACATATTCCCGATCAAAGCGAGTCAAGAATTCATGAAGAGTCTCTTTCTGAGTATGGCGGGAAAAGCTGGAAAGTTAACTGATGAACCTAAGTTCTATAATTCTCTACGGGCCAATTGCACAACTGAGCTTTTTGATCACATAAAGAAAAATTATGATGGATCAATCAGTTATGGAAGGGGAGTTCTTTTTCCTGCCCAATCTGGGAAGGTGCTTCATGAGATGGGCTGGATGGATACGGACTTAGATTATGAGGAGGCCATGAAAAAGTTTCGTTCTGGGATGAGAGTCAGGAAATTTGCAGATCACCCAGACTTTTCCAAAAAAATAAGAGAATAATCAAAAGTTATTCTTCCACATCATTGATTCTATCGGTAGTGGGGATCTGTTATTGTATTTTGCAGAGCTTTTTTGTGAATAAAGGGTATCAACTTGGCCTTGAAGTTCAAAGTAGATGAGTTGGCCTATGGGCATGAGGTGATAGACTCGGACGGGCTTGGATGCGGAAATTTCAAGTGTCCAGTGATTACAAAAGCCGACGTCTCCTTTTCCTGCCGTCGCGTGGATGTCAATTCCTAGTCTTCCGACACTGCTCTTTCCTTCAAGGAAAGGGACATGCTTGTGAGTTTCCGTGTATTCTTCTGTCACTCCTAGGTAAACAGTTCCCGGTTCTAGAACGAATCCGTCTGAAGGTATTTCGAAACTCTCAATTTTGTTATGTTTTTTTGCATCCAGAACATCATCAGTGTAAGTGGCAAGAGTCTTTCCAAGCCTAACATCGTAACTGTTAGTGCCTAGATGTGATTCGATATAAGGTTCAACAACAATGCTGCCTTCTTGCATTGCGTCTCTTATAGCATGGTCAGTCAGGATCATGTTTTTGTATATTTCGTAAGGTTAGCTAAATACAACAGTTTTATTTTTTAATACGAGGACTTTTCTTTGAGAATGAGCCCACACGCCCCGCGACAATACGATTTTCTCTAGGTCCCTTCCATGGCGAATGAAGTCAGACAAGGATTCTCGATGAGTGACGCTAATTACATCCTGAGCAATGATTGGACCTTCGTCTAAATCGGCGGTGACGTAGTGACTCGTTGCTCCGATAAGTTTCACTCCGCGCTGATATGCTTGGTGATAGGGTTTGGCTCCCGCAAAGGCCGGGAGAAATGAATGGTGAATATTGATGATTTGATTGGGAAAATGATTAACGAAATTGTCACTTAGTATTTGCATGTATCGTGCCAAAATAACCGTATCGACATTGTGCTCCTTTAATATCTCAATCTCTGCTAATTCCTGATCCGCTTTATTTTCCTTGTTGATGCGGAATTGATGGAATGGTATGTCAAATCTGTCAGCTACTCGCTGGAGAGAATCGTGATTGCTTATAATTAACGGAATTTGGATGTTGAGTTCTCCAGATTCATGTCTTGATAAGAGATCATATAAGCAGTGTCCTTCCTTCGTAACGAATATCGCAACTTTTGGTTGTTGGTCGTTATAGTGAAGGTGCCATGTCATTTCGGAACCGCTGGCAATTTCTGTATTAAATTGTGAGTTTAATTGATCTTCTGTAAGCTCGAATCCGTCCATCTCCCATTCGATTCTCATGAAAAAGGCTTCATTTTTTTCATCTACATGCTGATCCAAATAAACAATGTTTCCTTTGTTCTTGCCGATGAATGTAGAAACTGAAGAAACTAGACTAGGTTGATCAGGGCATGAAATAAGTAGAATGGCGGTCCTCTTTAATGAAGGCATATGTTTGTATGGGGTGCGCAAAGCACTAGCACTTAATAGAGATAAAAACAAGTTCTCACAAGATAATGGAGATGAAGCCCTCTGATGCGGCACCCTAATCCTTGTAAATTTCTTTCGATTGGTCTAACAAGACACTATGAAATCATTTAGGGGGCTTACTTTTTCAATGATCATTCTTGTGGGGTTACTTGGGATTGTGCTTCATGCAGCCATCAAGTCTTCTTCTTCTGAAAGAATAGTGAAGAGGTATGCTGATTGTCATGTTCATCTTCTAGATTTTCTACAGAACGGTGAATTTATGAATTCTGATAAAAAATTTCCAGGAGGTGTGTACGGAAAACAAGATGATACTGGCCGTTTTGTATCTCTCCCTTTTGGCGAAAGGGGAAGGCGGATCGAGGCATTGCTTGAGAGTATGGATAAGGCGCAAGTCCACAATGCTTTGGTTTGTGGTATGCCTTTCATTAAGAAATGGTCACAGAATGAACCTTTCCAGAGGCCCCGCTATTATTTAGATAGTCCTTCAAGGGTTAAGCCTGCCCGTGATACTGACGTTTCCGTTGGTTCGGCTATTCTTGATTATAAAATAAAATATGCAGATAGTTCTGCTAAGTTGTCGAAGCTCAAAGGTATTCACCCTTCTCTTTGTGGATTTGATGCTACGGACCTTGGTGCAGTTGATTTGCTGATTAAGAGAATAAAAGAGTTCCCTGAAGTTTGGGAATGTGTTGGGGAGATCATGTCTAGACACGATGACTTAACTAATTTGACGACTGGGGAAAGGCCGAGGGCAAATCACCCAGCCTTGGCTCGGGTCTGTCGATTTGCTGGTGAGCATTTCTTGCCGGTGAGTATACATCACAATATTGCTCCAATTTCCCGTAACACTAATGAAGTTAAGTTGCCTACGTACCTCAATGAATTTATTGAACTCTTGGACTATTGTCGTGCCGGTAATAACGGATGCGAAATTTCTACAAATTTCATATGGTGTCATTCAGGAATCAGTAGGAGGATTGTGATTAAGGATTTGCATTTTTGGATTGATGAAGTCCTCAAACAATATTCTGATCAAGTTTATATTGATTTGTCTTGGGTGGTTCTTGACGATTATGTGCTCCCGAACTTAGAGAGTTGGGTGAATTTGATTTCAAGGTACCCCGACCAATTCATGATTGGTTCTGACGTGGTGGGAACGGTGAGTCGGATGAATCAAACTCTTAAGCCTTATGATAAACTGTTAGCGGCCCTGCCAAATAAGATTAGAAATAAAGTGGCGCATGATAACTTTGCAAATCTCTTTGAAAGCATGTCATCAATGAGAAAGAAAAACGATTTGGGGGATAAAGGAATTGTTCTTTCTCCTGATTATGCGTTTTCTGAAAAACTTCATGTGAGACCAGATTTTAAAAATTCTGATTTCATGAAAAAGAGAATCGAATCTTTGCGGAGCAAATAATATTTGATATTAGTTAATGGAATGAAATGGACTAATGGAATTAGGAGTGGTCTCAAAATTCCAATGAGTATTATCGAATATTTCGGAATCGAGGCGATCATTGGAGCAGGATTGTGCTGGGCTGTGGGTGGTGGTTTCTTTCTGGTGCTACTGCTTTTATGTTCTTCTAGTTACTGATTATTTTTTTGATCTGAATAAGATTAAGCTTTTGCGTCAGATGGTTTTTGAGGCTCCTTTGACACCGACTTTTTAACATCGATCCCACTCTTACCTTTCCATTGTTTTACGAGTTCAGTGGCCAGTACCTTTTGTTCTTCGCTGAGTTTAGGTTCCAATCTTTGAACGGCTACTAGAGCTTCGGAGTTCCCTTGTTCTGCAGCAAGAGTTATCCATTTTTGAGCTCTTACGAGGTCAGTCGAAACACCTTGCCCGAGAGCATATAGCATCCCTAAGGAAGCTTGACCTTCGGGGCTTCCCTGATTTGCAGCTTTCACTAGCCATCCTATGGCTTCTTGTGGATTAGGGTCTGATCCTTCACCCTTTAGGAGAAGTAAAGCTAAATTGACTTGGGCATTCGAGTGGCCGAGTTGAGCTGCTTTTTGATACCATGCGGTCGCTTGAGCTGTGTTCTTTTCCATATCAATGCCGTTATGATATAATGTGCCGAGCTTGAACTTTAAATTTGCGAGTTTAAGCTCATCTTCGGAAGATTCAATGGCTTCGGCGATTTGCTGAATGGCGAGAGCTCTTTCTTTGCCCTCTTTAAATTGGGATGCTAAGCCCAAGGCCTGTTGCATCATAACATTACTCCTTTTTTGTATTTCTTTTGCGACTCCTAATGATTGAGTAAGGATTAGTTTCTTGTCATTTTCGTTCCCTGATTCTTCAATGGTAGCAATGATTTCATTTAGGGTGGCGGCTTTTTCTTTGATTGGTTCGATTTCTTTTATCGATTTGATTGCGGCGTTGAGGGTTGCTTTACTCTCTTCCTTGAGTTCGCAATTGAATTGAGCAACAGAAAGATAAGTAAGGGAGGTGGCTTGAGCTCCCTTATCTTTCATTGATGTAATGATTTTTTGAGCTTTTTTAATCGTTGCATTTGATTGTTCTTTTTCTCCAGCTTTCATCAGAGCCACTGAGAAATCGCAAAGAACTTTGACCTGACCTTGAGGGTTTTGTATTTTCTCTATGAGAGCTAGGGCCGGGTCTTGTTTGGGTTTTAGAAGATCCTTGACTGATTCTAGTTGCCCCATAAATTTGGTCACTTCACTTACCTCAGCGAATTCTTTTAGTGCGAGGCTTAAAGATTTAATTAGTTTTTCTTTCTCATCGGGTACCGTTATTGCAGACAATGCTTCTAGGCAGGAGTCCATGAACTTCTTAGCTTTTTCATTATTGTTAGAGTAAAGGTTGGCGAGGGTGAGGTTTTGGCTAATCAACAGCTTGGATTTAGGAGACTTTGCGGAATTAACTAAGGAGATGAAAGGATTTTCAGTGGGCAGTGTGGTTTCATCTTTTGTCGTTGTTTTAGTTTCTATGGGAGAACTGAGGGCCAAGATAATAGGGTCGCTAAGTTCACCAACTTCATTAGTCCCGGCGAAAGGCTTTAGTGATGCTGCGAGGCTTGCTATGAGCGCTCTTTTTTCCCTAAGGTCATCAATTCCTCGGATGTTTATTTGGCAATCAGTAAGAATATTCATTACAGGCTCCATGTTTCCTGCGTGCAGATTGGCTATTGCAAGATGCTCTAAAGTTTTGCCTTTTTGTGCTTTGGTCTTTGCTTTGTCTGCAAGAATTCCGAAAGGAGTTGTCTGTTCCGCGGCGAGGCCATCAGTTGCTTTCTCTTGAACGGGATTAGCCGTGCCTTGAGAATTAGGATCAGATCCATTGTTGAATATTACTCCCAAAGCGAAGATGCATGTTAGCGATGCGATAGTTAGGATAATTTTGTTCCGTTTGTTCATTTCTCTTTTTCTATTATTTAGTTATTTTTTGAGAGGGGAGTTTTCAGTAGATCTAAGTGTTTTTTTTCCTTTGTGATCTTTTGAAAAGCGTTGATGTCTTTTTCCATGGCGACCTGCTGTGCCTGATAATACATTTCTGAGTAGAAGAAAGCGCGAGCGACGTCTATGTCGACAAGTTCGATGTCTTTCTCGGTCACTCTAGGTATTAGTAGTAAGCGACCTCGTGAAAAATTACTCAGCCGCAGAGCGAAATCTTCAGTATTAAGACTGATGGCCTTTTTTGTCAGAATGGCATACTTCAGTCTATCTATGTCGCCAGTATTTCGTAGGAGGACAGTGAACCTTTGTTGACCGTTCTTTGTGGGCTGATTCATTTCCCAGAGGGTCTTGCTCCAACTGTCTTTGTTTGGGCAATTAATAACGCTTATGGTTGGAACTGGTTCACTGAAAATAGAGTCTGCCTTTTCGGTGAGGCGATTCATTTTAAATGAGAGGGCAATGGTCTTTGATTGAGGTTTGCTTCCGAGAATTTCAGGCGCATTTTGTTTAATGTATTCTTCTAGGAATAGGACACGATTTCCTGAGCCGATATTGAGATCAGGCTCAAAGAAAATGATTTTATTTGAACTTATTTTTTTCTGCACGCCTCTGCGCTTAAGGACTTCGTATATTTGTCTGTAGCATAGAATCTCTTCGCCCGGCACGGAATCACCGTAGAAGTTTTTGTATGGGTATTGACTGACTAAATTGAGGTTTCTTGCGGCTAGCTGCTTTGTTAGATCCTTCATCCTCTGGAGCTGTTTGTTTTCGTACAGATAATTAAGATCGAAGGTGTCTTCTCCTCTGATTCTATAAGAGTCTCGAAACAATTGATTGTCAAAACTGTCAAACGCGTCTTCGTCCATTGGGGTGCTCTTACCAATTGAGTTTTCATCGGGAATAACGAATGGGGTCAGTACAATGATGACTTCTCTTTTGACGGTGTTTGTTTTTTTGCTCTGGAAGAAACGCTTAATGATGGGGAGTGAGCCGAGAACAGGGACCCTGTCCTTGGTTATTTGTTTATCTTTGGCAATGAGGCCTCCGATGATGAAGGGTGTATTGTTGGCTACTCTGACATAGGTTCTAACCGAGCGATTCGAAATGGTTGGAGAGCTTGCCATTATGGTGCCGTTACTGCTTCGGACATTGACATCAGCATCAGGGATCTTGGCAGTGACTTCTGCATTGACCTGCATGCTAACTTCTTTGCCTTCAGTGTCGATCCTAGGGCGGATAGCGAGGGTTATTCCCGCTTTTTTTATAGTGAAGCTGGTGCTGGCATAATTGCCGGAAGTTGAGTATGAAGTATTGGCAATGGGAAGGTCTTCTGAGACATTTATGTAGGCCATTCGATTGTCGAGTGCTAGTACGCTGGGTCTGGATAGAACTTCAGCCTGACCTTCTCTGACTAGGGCTTTGATTTGTGCGTTTAGTCCTTCGAATATGCCGTTAGTTCCTCCTTTGGTTACTAAATCAAGCGCAGCACCTGTGGCCGGATGCTGAAGGCTGCCGATCGTTAGGGCGCTCATGTTGGTGCCGATGAAATTATTTGCTCCTTCGGTCTTGGCCCATTTGATGCCCAGTTCATCCAGTGCCGTTGAAGAGACTTCAAGGATCATTGCTTCGATGATGATTTGTCTGGCAGGGGTGTCTATTTCTGACTCAATTTTTGCAAGTATGCCACTCAATTGCGAAGGGATTGAGGGGTTATGAAAGATGACAAGCTCATTGAGGGGATCCGTTTCTGTTTGAGGGAACTTCTCCTCTGGCTTCGGTATAATTTCGTGAAAGGTTGTTCCTGGAAGGGAAATGATAACAGGTAAGTTTTTTGGGTCGACAGATTCTCCCGGCTTTCCAATTGTGTATCCGTGCAGGCTCAGTAATTGAGTTGCTCTTAGAGGGTCAATGTAACTGAGAGTGATCCGTTTGGATGCAATTTCATCTTTCGGAGCATTGGGGATTTCAGTTAATTCATCAAGTGCTTGCTGAAGCCATGGAGTGGCTAGGCTCGTGTTTTTGACGACTAAGGCTTCAGGAGCATTTTCTTCTGCTAAACCATAGTTGAAATTTATCAGTAAAGAGCAGGTGATGCTCGCCGAAATTATATAGATATTTTTTTTATTCATTAGTCTAACTTTTTTCTCTCTTTTGAGTCACTGTTGTCGGGCACCATTTCTGGAAAAAATGTTTGTTTAGGCTTCCGTTTCTTTGGCCATAATCGCATGACCTTATTGATGGCGGTTGTCTTTTTCTTTTGGGGTTTTGATTTGGCTTGCTCCGTGGCATTCTCTACGGCCTCAATCGCTTCCTCGTTCGACTTAGAGTGGGTTGACTCGAGGTATTTTTCTAAGTTTTGATATTTAGCAAGTATCGGCTCGAAATCATTTCTTTGAATTTCATATAGGATGGATTCAGTGTTTGAGGTGATAGTGGATTCTCTCCACTGTCCGCCGAGGAATACACCTTCGCCGAAGTGCTGGCCTGCGCGTATTGTTTGAGCTTTAACTTTGCCAACGTCTAAGCCGTCTACATGACTGATTAATAAGCCTTCTACGCATACAAACATGGAACTTGCGATGTCTTCCTGTTGGTAGAGGACCTCACCCTCTCCGAGTGTCCTCTTCGTCATTTTTTCCAACAAAGAGTTAAATTCTTTTGCGTCCAGGGACCGGAACAGTTCGGTCCTTGTTAGTAACTGGTACAAGTCATTGTCCAGAGAAGCGTCGAGTGATCTTTTTTCGCGTTTCGATAGAAAAATTTCCTGCTTGGAATGAGCAGGGACAATTCCGGAATGCATTAAATGCTCAAGGACTGTGTTGTTTACCAAATGTATTGATTCGTTTGGTGAAATGAACTTTGGAAGGATGAAGTAACGAATCTCGTAGATCATTCCTTCTAACGTTGAAGCCTTCATCCGGACTTCAGGCTCCGGCTCAATTAGGACGCCCTCATGTTCGCAAGCGGCGCGGATTCCAGCAGTGAGAACTCTCGTTGCTCTTTCTGAGCTCACATCAAAATCCAAGGTAAAATCCACTTCCAATCTGAAGTGTGGATTTGGCTTCATGTAGTTTGTTACAATAGTGTCTCCTAACTTACTGTTAGGGACTACGACCATATTATTTTTTGTGGTTCTTAAGCGAATCGTCCTCCAGTTCGTTTCTATGACTTCAGCTATGATGTGAGTTTCTACTCGGTTCTGGTGAACCATGATCCAGTCACCAATCTTAAATGGTTGGTCCACGTGTATGGCGAGGCCCATGAAAAGGTCCAAAATAATTGTCCTTAGTGCGAGTCCGATGACGATGCTGACTGCACCAGAAGCAGCTAATATTTTGGTGGTGTCTTTATTGAAGACTGTGGAAGCTATAAGTAATGCGGCAATTGAGAACAGAACAATGGCCGTTACGTCCTTCGGGAGGCGAGGGACTCGACGGTCTGAGATTCGGCCGATGCATCCGTCCCAAAAGAACAAGTTAATTAATCTGTTCAGGAGAAAAGTTGAAGAGACCCAAGCGCCGATTTGAATGCCGTAGAAAAAAACTGATTCTGAAACAAACCGCCCGTGCTCTAAAAAATCGTGATAGATATCCCTTCGGTTTAAGAGCGTAACTAAAAACGCAACAAAAACCGCTGCTGGTAACCAGATACGATTAATTGTTTTCACAATTTTCCCAATTTCTTAAAAGCTTGGGTTTTAAGGCTATTTATTTTACCAATAACTCATCAATTAGTTAACAGACCAAGGTATTTAAGGTAATCAAACTATTTAAGATTGATTTCTAACTTATTTGGTATGAGCGGATGGTGAGGAAATTCCTCTTTTAGTTAACTGATATTTTGAATAATTTGTTAAGCAGAGATTTTCTTGAAGCTAACAAAATCCTAATAATAAGATCGCAGCGCTTATTTATACGTTAAATGCATAAATAAATACTTTGCGTCCATGCGAACAGTTTGGTCTAAGAATTAGGCTTAGCGGCTCTAACTGATATATAAATAGTTTACTTTTGAATGGGGAAAGCGATGGCCTTGCCGCTTAACCGAGGATCGTGCACAGCTTCCAGTCCTTTACCTAAATTACCAATTGCTTGAGTGGCTCCGCCATGACCGCCAATGTATATTTGGTGTCCCATTTGTTTTAATGAATCAATAACGCTCTGGCCGGCGGTGCTTTCAATTCTGATTTGGTTTGGCTGCCATTGATGATGGAACCGTGGTTTCATTAGTGCTTCACGGATAGAGAGATTGTGGTCGAGAGTGTGAATGAGAGTAAGTAAGGTTTGGCTGATGATGGTTGGGCCACCTGCGGCGCCGACGGAGAGAATGGGTTTATGGCCCTTTAATACTATCGTTGGGCTCATGCTGGAGAGAGGTCTTTTACCTGGAGCAACGGCATTTGCTTCATTGCCGATCAATCCGAAAGCGTTAGGGGTTCCCGGTGAAATGGAGAAATCATCCATTTCATTATTCATAATGACGCCAGTGCCAGGGATAATAACCTTTGATCCGAACGATGTGTTGATCGTTGCCGTAATGGCTACCCAGTTCCCTTCATTGTCACTGCAACTGAAGTGAGTGGTATGTTTATTAAAGAAATGTTCAGTGGATCCTGGTGGGGTTCCGTGGGTTTTGACTTTTCCAGCTTTCTTAGGATGAATTTTCTTTGCTAAGCTCTTTGCGTATTCCTTGGAAACTAACCCTAGAGGAACCTTAGCAGAGGAGGGGTCCCCGAGCCAGTGAGCCCGGTCAGCGAAAGCGAGTTTCATTGCTTCGGTGATTAAATGATAGAACTTGGGTGAGTCTGAATCAATGTCCTTGATTTCGAAGTGTTCCAGAATGTTTAAGATTTGAGCCACGTGAGTTCCTCCTGAGCTCGGAGGAGGCATTCCAACTACGGTAAATTCTCTGTACGTTGTTTGCACCGGGTTGGGATAAGTTACGTGATATTTTTCAAAGTCAGTCGCCTTCATTATTCCTCCGTTTTCATTCATCCATTCTTCTGTCTTTTTCGAAAATGGCCCATTGTAGAACCAGTCGATACCGTGCTGTGCTATTTCATTATAAGTTTTAGCGAGATCTTTCTGAATGAGGATCGAGCCGGCTTTGATGGGGCCTCCGTTCTTATCTGAGAAAATTTTTGCCGAGGCTGGATAATTTTGAATTTGCTTGAAATTCCCTTTAACTCTTTGGGCAAAAGAAGCCGGGACCTTGAATCCATTGAGAGCAATGCTGGAAGCGTTGTCTAAGTGACTTTTAAAGCTTAGTTTTCCGTGTTTTTTACATAGTTCTGAATAAGCCATCAGCGAACCTGGGACAGCAATAGCCAAGGCTCCGGTTTGGCTGAGTTTAGTTTGGGCTTGGCCATCACGTATGAACATGTCTCTGTGGGCTTTTTCTGGTGCAGTTTCGCGTCCATTAATTGTAAAGAGTTCGCCGTTTGCTTTTCTTGCAACGATAAAGCAACCGCCACCGATGCCGGAGTTATATCCATTTACAACGCCGAGAGTTAAGGCTGCGGCAACTGACGCGTCAAAGGCGTTGCCTCCATCTTTCAATGCTTGAACTGCTGCGTCAGTGGCAATGGGGTCGACAGTTGCTATTGCAATGCCTCGCATTTTTACGTCGGCTGTGACTGAGTCCGTAAACAATAATAGAGATGCGAATAAAAAGTTGAATATTGGTAATGGTTTGGTTCGCGGTATATTCATCTAATTGATAAGTATAATTTTTTCTTTTCTTTGTTAAGATTTATTTATAATTGAGAGTATTAAGAATTAAAATACGCCAAGCTTACTTGCAGTTAAAATTAGGATACTTGTTTGCTTTTTATAGCTAAAGATTCATTGTTAAGTAGTTTTTGTAATTCACCCACACTGTTGTGTTCTATCTTAATTTTCGAATCGAGAGAGGACTCAAATAACTAATCTAAACTCCATGAAATTAATCTTATTAAAATTAGCTGTCATTGTAACCGTACTTGGTTCTTTTTCGTTTAAACTAAGTGCTCAGATTCCAGATCCTGTCGTTTATTTTGACTTTGAAGGGGATTCTGGAGACACCGTTGTAGATAAAGGGATCAATGGTAATGATGGAATAGTTACGAAGCCAGGCCAGACAACACTAGGTGATGAAGGCGCTCCTGGAGGATCGACGCCTGCGACCGGGGCGAGTTTTTCTGATGGCTTAATCGATGTGACTGCTGTTGATGTTTCATCAATAGTTTCTCAGGATGGGAGCTATACTCTTTCTGCCTGGCTTAAGCCGACAGATTTGAATGGAGATAAGTTTTTCTTTGGTCAGACAAATCAAGGTATCCACAACGGTATCCGCAACGGTGGTTTTTTGCATCAGGCACATTGGGGAGCTGATACGAACGGTGCTACAAATCTCAATAATTATTTAAATAATGATGATGATGGCTGGATACATGCGGCTTGGACCTATGATGGAGTATCTGATATGGGGAAGATATATCTAGATGGAAATATTGACTGGGAAGGAAACAAGAATCCTCCTAATGGAAGCGGTAACCTTATCGTTGGTGGCCGTAATGGTGGTGAAGCTGGTTACGTTGGATTGGCTGATGACATAGCAATGTGGGATGAGGTTTTAAATGATGACGCGATCCAAGCGTTGGCTGATGGAGCGAGTCCGAGCGGTGCGTCTCAAGAAGATGATGATGAGGATGGGTTGCCTGATTCGTATGAGGAGAGGCTCGTTGATAATTTAGAAGACCTTAACGGGAATGGGGTAGGTCCTGGGCCAGGTTCAGGGACTGGAGACTATGACGGGGACGGGTTGACTGACCTTGATGAGTACGAAGAGACCAGAACAGATCCTACTAAGAAAGACACGGATGATGATGGGCTCAGTGATGGTGTCGAAACTAATACCGGTGAATGGGTAAGTGCTAACTCGACTGGCACGGATCCGTTGAATGCGGATTCAGATAACGACAGTTTGTTGGATGGCGTTGAAAATCCAGATCTTCCATACAGTGAGGATGATCCGGAAGATCAGCCTGGATCAGACCCTAATAACTCAGATACGGATGGTGACGGCGCTCCGGATGGAAGAGAGATTGTCCTTGAGACAAATCCTACAGTCGAAGATCAACCTGACATTGAGGGTTATGTGAACAGTTTCGATGGTTATGTGGATGGGACAATAGATCTCGGAGACGGCACAGTGATGTCTGGTGCATCTGTAAGTATTGTAGACGGTCGGTTGCAGCTTACCATTGATAATCAGGGGTTAGGATATGCAAGTTTTTCGATTCCTGCCATTGAAGGCTCATCCAAAGGATTTAGGATGTCATTTGACTATGAGCTGAATGATAGTCCCGGTGCTAATGATCCGGCTGATGGATTTTCTATCAATTATGGCGACGCGATCCTAGGAGAGTTGGGTGGAGCAGAAGAGGGAATGTCAAGGCCTGATAATGGAGGAGTCATTCCAGGTGTGACTGAGAATATATCTTTTGAAGTAGATACTTGGCAGAACGGGGACGCTGAGCAGGGGCTCAATATTTCGGGTGTAGGTGAAGAAGCTGATCTTGGTCAGTTGGCGTTTGAAAATGGGATCATTCTTGAGGATGGGTCACGCAAAGAGGGGACTATTGAAATTTCTTGGAACCCACAGCTTGGGGCTTCTTTCAAAACGACTGGCATGACAACTAATGCCGATTTTGTTGATGTGGAAACTACGGGTTTCACTGCTGATGATGGGCATAATTTTATTTTCACTGCTCGTGTAGGGGGAGCTAACCAGGATCTATTTATAGATAACCTAATTATCGAGGTGGGAATATTTGATGGCGACGAGGACGGTGATGCTATACCCGATTTCTATGAAAACGAAATTGCAGGTAATCTTACTGATCTTAATGGTAATGAGGCAGGTCCTGGGCCTGGAGCAGGCACTGGAGATTTTGATGGGGACGGGCTAACGGACCTCGATGAGTACGAGGAAACGAGGACCGATCCGACCAAGGCGGACACGGATGGTGATGAGCTTAGTGATGCCGTTGAAACCAATACCGGAACCTATGTGAGTGCGACCAATACCGGGACAGATCCCAAGAAGGCGGACACGGACAAGGACGGGCTCTTGGATGGGTTTGAAACGAATACCGGGACTTTAGTGGATGAGGAAAATACAGGAACCGATCCTAATGAGGCGGATACTGATGGTGACGGATACGCGGATGGAGCTGAGATTGTCGGAGGAACAGACCCTCACGATCCGAACAGCAAGGGAGCACTTCCAGCTCCATACCTTTTCCTCGACTTTGAAGGTGAGGTGGAGGATTTGAGTGGTAATGGTAATGATGGTGTTGTTGACGGATCGGTGAGTTTTGATGTGGCGGGAGCAGATGGTGGGTCAACTCCAACGACTGGAGCCAGTTTCACTGGCGGTCATATTGATGTGCTTAGTATTGATATGAACTCTGATCTTAATACTTTTGAGGATGGAAGTTACACCTTTGCGTGCTGGATCAAGCCGATCGGTTCTGCCGGTGGTGAGGGCTTTATCTGGGGCCAGACCAATCAGGGTATCCACAACGGAATTCGTAGCGGCGGGTTACTTCACAGTGCACACTGGGGAGCGGACTGGAACGCCAGC
>Ga0114993_10002656_pt1 | contig 19336 bp, 1 predicted proteins | sample ArcticOcean_MG_C_FD_87042 | JGI IMG/M metagenome (GOLD analysis project Ga0114993, IMG submission 87042) | Marine microbial communities from western Arctic Ocean - ArcticOcean_MG_CB2_150 | ecosystem: Environmental > Aquatic > Marine > Oceanic | place: Arctic Ocean: Canada Basin | collected...
CCGGAAAGGTTCAGACACAAAAACCGGCGGAGCATTCAAACGCCGCCGGAGGGTGAGTATGCTACCGGTTTAACAGGGAAGGAAGCTTTCACCCGGCAGCTCGAAGGGTTTAAAAGGAAACTGAGAGCAAGGCTAGTCCGCCAACCGAAGGAGGTTTATGGCGGGCAACCGGAATGAGCGCCTCGCTCCCAGTCGTTTCCCCAAACAACGTCGTAGCAACCAGAAGAACGACGTTAGACAATGTATTAGCATCGGAAATGCCAAGTGTTCCCACGGCAAAAAAGGCTGTTTTTTACTGGTTACGACGCTTGGCCAAGCGGGGTGACGTAAGAATAACGCGCGAGTTGCGTGAATCTCACGCCGGAATCGGACACCTGGCCAAGCGCAAAAAAAGCCGCCGGCGTGAACCGGCGGCTTGTTAATTGGTTGCTCCGCTTGGCTTATTCTCCCCCGTCGCCGACGACTAGCACGGCGCGGTAAAACCCAGTGGCCTCGACCCACGTCTCCTTGGCCAAGGTCTCCGCACTGGCGGCGTCGGTGAGCACGGCTTTGCCGGTGTCGTCGGTGACGACGTTGGCCAGGGTGCTCCACGATTTCAGGTCGGTGCTGAACTGCAATTCGTACTCGATTGCGGCGTCACCCGTGACGGAGAGCTGCAGCCCTTCGGCGGTGATGCCCACGACGGCCAGGGTAGGCTCCGTTTCCGGCTCCGGCTCAATCACCGGCACCTCGGGCAGGAAAACGTTGTCGATGAATGCCACATCCATCCCGGCGAAGGTGCTGGGGTCCTTCCGGTAGCGCCACTCGAGCCGGTTGTTGCCGGCCTGCAGCGGGAACTCGAATTCCCTCCAGTTCACGCTGCCGGACCACTTGGCCAACACGCTGCCGTTCACCGCAAACTCGAGGTAATCCCAATCCTGCTCCGAGCTGATTTTCACGTGGAACGACCCGGTACCGGCGCCGGTTTCCCTTTCGAGCACAAGGATCGACTCCTGTGAGTCGGTGATCTTGCCGGACCGGAGCGCATAGCTGCCCTCGTAAACCTGATCCGTCTGCGCGTACCACGGCTTGCTGCCGGAGCTGCTCCAACCGGAATCCGGTGGGATCATTCCCGTCTCAAAGGAGGTAAGGCCCGGCACCGGCTGGTCGTTGTCGAGAACGGTCACCGTCGCGGTCAACTCACCCACCAAGGTCAGGCTCCCGGACGGGTCGGACAATGTCACGGCAAGCTGCTCGGTCGGCTCCTCGTCGAAGTCGTCCACAATGCCAATAATCAACGAAGCCGAGGCCGCTCCCGGGGCAAAGGTCAGCACGCCGGTCGCGGCGGCGTTGTAATCCTCGTCCGCCGTCGCGGTGATAGCGATGACGGCGTAATTCACGGTGGACTCCTCGCCCAAGCCGCCAAACCGGTTGATGGCCAGCACGACCTCCCCGTCGCTTTCGCGCACCTCGTACGCCAACTGGTCCAGACTGGCGGAACTCTCGTTGTCGATCACCACCACCTCCATCGAGGTGCGGCCGCCCAGGTCGATGCCCTCGGCTTCACTGGTCAACTCGATGGTAAACGTCTCGGTGCCCTCCGCCAGTTCGTCATCCAGCAGGCTGATCGAAATTGTCGCCTCGCGCCCTCCCTGGTCGAAGGTGATATCGCCGGACGCGGCGGTGAAGTCCTCACCCTGCTTGGCCGTGCCGTCCACGGTCTTGTACTGAACCGTCACCGGTTCCTGCACCTTTCCGGAGCGGATGACCTTGAGCTCATACGTGGCCGCGCCCTCGTCGTACTCGATCCGCGGGGCCCGAAACTCCACCCGGCCAAGCGCAAACTGCTCGCCGCCGAAAACACGGGTGATGTTGTTCTGGTCGTACTCACCCACCCGCGTGAACTGGCCGCCGAACAGGATGTTGCCGTCCGGTTGAAGTGCCACGGTGAATACCGGGCCGTTGGCCCCCTCGCCGGGATCAAAGTTGCGATCGAGTTCGCCGTTGTAGTGCAGTCGGGCGTAGCTGTTTCGCGAGTAGCCACTGATCTCGGTGAATTCGCCGCCAATGATGACTTTGCCATCGAAGAGTGTGCCGACATCAAACACCGCGCCGTTGATGCCCACGGCCGCGCCGCCCCATTCCTCGTCGAGGATGCCGTTGGGCTGCAGGCGGGCCACGTAGGGATACTCCTTGCCATCCACGGTGGTGAATTCTCCACAGATGATGATGCCGCCGTCCTGCTGAATGCCCACCGAGTGGACGATGCCGTTGGCCCCCATGCCGGGCGAGAATTCCGCGTCGGCCGAGCCGTCGGGGTTCAGGCGGCCGATCTTGCCAAAGCTGCCGCCGGCCACGCTCCCGAACTCACCCACCACGACCAGCTTGCCGTCCGGCTGGATGGCAATGTCCCGAACCGGTTTGTCGGCTCCGGTGCTCACCGCGAAGGTGGCATCAATCGTGCCGTCGGGGTTCAGGCGAGCGATGTTCTTCGCGGCCTCGCCGGCGACTTTCCTGAAGTCACCACCGATGACGATGCCGCCGTCGGACTGAATCGCCACGGCGAATACCTCGCCCTCCACTCCCGCGCCGATGGCGAATGTATTATCGTAGACGCCGTCCGCATTGAGCCGGGATGCCGACAACACTGCGTTGCCGTCAACGAAGGTGTAGCGGCCGCCCGGGATCGGCTTTCGATCCGGCTGGACGCCCAGCGACCAGACGATGTCGTCGAGGCCGGTGCCGATATTGAAGCTGCTGTCCACGTAGCCGTCCGGGTGCAGGCGGCTGACGTAGCCGTAGTTCACGCCGCCGACGCGGGTGAAGTCGCCACCCAGCAGGATGCGCTCATCCTGGTCGACAAGGATGCTGAACACCGGGCCGTTGGCACCGCCATGCAGCTTGAAACCGGGATCCACACCGCCAGGCATCTCATCATCAATGATGGTCACCTGAACGCTGATCAACTCGCCCAAGGTCGCGGAGCCCTCCAGCGCGATGTCCGGGGAAACAATGGCAGCTGTGAGGTTCAACTCGAAGGTTTCCAGGCCCTCCATCTCGATGTCGTCGATAATCGGCACCACGATGACGGCGGTTTCCTGGCCTGCCTCGAATGTGATTCGGCCCGCGCCCTTCAAATAATCCGCCGTGTTTTGCGCCGTGCCATCGGTGACGTCGTACTCGATCAGGACCGGGTTGACAACGCCCCCGGTGCGGCTCACCTGGATGGAGAGCGGCCCGCCGTTCTCCGCTGTCTCCACGGAGTCAACGGTCAGGTCGAAGGAACATTCGTCATCGATGATCCCAACGACTGCGGTTCCCTGGTCGGCAATGTAACCGGCCTCGGGGTTGCTCAGGATCATGCCGAAAACCTCAAGCGGCTCGGTCTCGATGTCGTCGAAGATCGGGACAGCCACCAGGGCCAGGCTGGCGTCAATGGGGAACTCGATCCGCATGCCGTCGCTGCCGTAATCGACGTTCGGCTCGGCCTCGCCCTCGGCCGGGTTCGTCGTGTCGAACAGGGCCACCCAATCGTTGGGAACCAGTTCGTTGACGTGAATGAACTCCCACTCGCCTTCCACTTGGTTATAAACCGCTGCCACAACCGTTTCGAATGGTTCCGGTTCCGGCTCTTCGGGTTCGCCACCCCCATCTCCCTCTCCACCACCTGGACTTGCTTTTGTTCTAGACCTTCTTTGAGCGTTTTGACCTAACATTGGCCAAGAGGAGTCTGCTGACCCAAGGCTTGATGTTGCCAAGGCATATACCTTTCCGTCAAATGAACCGAAATAAACCGTGCCATCCGGCCCGATGGCGGGGGAGGAACCCACTCTATCTCCCGTTACAAAATCCCATTTTTTGACACCGGTCTTTCCATCCAGAGCGTATACCTTGTTGTCATTTGACCCCACGTAAACGGTGCCATCAGCCCCTATGGCGGGAGAGGACAACACTTTATCTCCCGTTACAAATTCCCATTTTTTGGCCCCGGTCATGCCATCCAGAGCATATAACTTGTTGTCATATGACCCCACGTAAACGGTGCCATCAGCCCCTATGGCGGGAGAGGAGAACACCCAACCATCCGTTACAAATTCCCATTGCTTGGCCCCGGTCTTGCCATCCAGTGCGTAGAGCTTGTTGTCATAAGATCCGAAGTAAACGGTACCCTCTGGCCCGATGGCGGGGGATGAAAACACATTGTCTCCCGTTATAAATTCCCATTGCTTGGCCCCGGTCTTGCCATCCAGTGCGTAGAGCTTGTTGTCAAATGACCCGATGTAAACAGTGCCATCAGCCCCGATGGAGGGGGAGGACCTCACCTCACCTTCGGTTTCAAATGCCCATTGTTTGGCCCCGGTCTCTCCATCCAGAGCATATACATTTTTGTCATTTGCCCCAACGTAAACGGTGCCATCAGCTCCAATGGCGGGGGTGCTGAATATACCGCCCCAGCTTACTCCCTCAGAGTCTGTCAATTGTCCCGTTTCAAATTCCCATTGTTTGGCCCCGGTCTCTCCATCCAGAGCGTATAATTTAGTGTCCCCTGACCCTATGTAAACGGTGCCATCGGCCCCAATGGCTGGCCCTTCACTTACCACATCTTCAGTTATAAATTCCCATTGCATGGCCCCGGTCTTTCCATCCAAGGCAAAAACCCAGCTATGTAATCCCGCTGCGTAAACGGTGCCATTGGCCCCTATGGCGGGGGAGGAGGAGACTACATCTAAAGTCCCGGACTCTACATCTAACGTCTCAAACTCCCACACAACCGTCCCATCTTCATCGCCATCACCATCACCATCTTGGCCAAGGTCACCGTGGTACAACACAAATCTCATTTGGGCCGATTCATCGGTCACCGGCTTGGCCGCAATGGTGACCTGTGTGAATTCACCCTGGTGATTAGTATAAAGCAGTTCCCATTCACGGACATCGTCCGGGAACATGCCTCTCACGATGTCGTTGAGGCTGGCCGCAATCTTCCCATCCAGTTCCGGGTCATGAATCCCCCGATCGGCCGTGCCGATGGAGACCGCCGCTGGGTAATCCAATGCGCCCACACGTTCCACCTCCACAACGGCAATCCTGCCATTTTCCGTCACGGCAAACTCAGGCCCGGTAAACGCGAACGCAGAGTCGTCATTCTGGATGCGCAGAGTGGCCGTGCGTTGGCCGGAAACCGGCCAGCCACCGGTCGCATTGGTAAGATGCAGCAAAACGGTTTCCTCCTCCTCCACCCAGGGGTTGTCCACGATGGGCACCTCGAAGCCCTTCTCGAGTTCCCCCGGCAGAAAGACCAGGGTGCCGGCGACCGGCTCGTAATCGTCCCCCTGATTCGCGGTGCCATCGGCGGTGGAGTAATCCACGCGCAGAATCCGGTTGGCGGGGCCAGTGCGCTGGACGGTCACGACCGCGTTCGTTCCCAGCACGTTTTCACGGACGTCAAAATACATGTTGGCAAACTCGAGCTGGCTGTCGTTGTCCTCCAGCACAAAATCAACGCGATCCCGGCCGATTGCGCCGGTTGAGATGAAGCTGCCCCCATCCACCCCCACGATGCGTACCTGCACATTCTCCGTGAACTCCAACTGGGGATCGTCCAACGGAATAAACGGCACCTCGATTCGGTTGATCCCTGCCGGGATGACCACTTTGCCCCCCAAATCCTCGTAGTCGGTAATGGCACTGGCTGTGCCGTTCACCCCAAGGTGCACGGTTACATCACGAACCGGGCCGGTGGGCACCTCCGGACCGCCCGGTATCACGCCGCCACCGTAGCGGCCCGTGTTTTGATAATTACCGCCGAACCGGGCGTAGCCTTTTCTCGGCAGCCCGCCGGCATCCCCCTTGAACGCGTGCAGCACACCGTCCAGCGACGGGACGTAGAGCGTCCCGTCGGCGCCCACGATCGCCTCGGCCAGGGGCGTGCGGCTGACGTCGATCTCGTCCTGCAACTCGCCCTCGGCGTTGATCAGGAACAGCTTCCCGACCGCACCGACACAAAGCACTCCCTTCGCCATGAACATGACCGAAGTGCTCGGCGGCACCCTCAGTTCGTACTCCCATTTCAATTGGCCCGTCTTGTCGAGGGCGTAGATTTTTCCGTCTGCGGCGCCGAAGAAGATGTTGCCAGACACATCCGTGATCGGCTGGCCAAGGATCATTCCCCCGGCATCAAACGCCCATAGCTGCACGCCCTTCTTGACACAGATCAACTGGTGCAACGGCCCGGCTGGCGGCTCGTCACCGCCGTCGCCATCTCCCCCATCGCCATCTCCGGGCGGCGGATCGACCGGTTCCGGCTGCCAGGTTGCGCCAAGATAAACCATATCCTTGTTGTTTACCGCCGGGGAAGTCATCACACCTTCGCTTCCGAGCTCGAATGTCCACAGCGCTTGGCCAAGCGCATCCAGGGCATACAGCTTGGCGTCGTTGCCGGTCACAAGGATGGCGTCGTCGGTAGAAATCGCCGGGGAGGTGGTCACCCAGCCTCCGGTCTCAAAGGTCCACTTGATCACGCCGTCCTTCCCCACGGCATATACCTTGTGATCGAGCGAGCCGACATAGACGGTGCCGTCTGCGCCGATGGCCGGGGAGGAACCCTGCACACCGGCGCCAAGCGAGGTGATCCATTTCAACGTGCCAAAGGCGTCCAGCGCATAGAGGTTGCCGTCGCTGGCGCCGACGTAAACGGTTCCGTCCAGGTCGATCGCCGGGGCCGCTGCGATGGAACCCCCAACCTTGAACGACCACTGCATGGAGCCGTTGGGGTGGATGGCATACAGGCTCCCGGAACCGGAGCCCACGTAGATGAAGCCGTTTGGCCCGATGGCCGGAGAGGTGATCATCCCGGGATCGCCCTTGAATTTCCACTTGGGCGTGCCGGGCGGAACCTCGATCTCAAAGACCATCATCCCCTCGGTTGGCCCCTCTTCATTGATGTCCGGTGAAGGACTGGTGAGTGAGACCTCACCGAGATCATCGTCCAGAATAGTCAGGACGTGCAGGTAATCCTTGCCCAACAGGGCGGTCAAAATCGGCTCCGGAAGCGGGATTTCCTCTTCTTCGCCGCCGCCGCCTTCAGGAAAATCGGCACCATCCATCGGATCAGTGCCCTGGTTGACCTCGTCGCCGTCACTGAAGGTGTCCCCGTCGGAGTCGGGGTTGTTGGGATCGGTGCCCAGGTTTGCCTCATCACCATCACTCAAGCCGTCGCCGTCCATGTCATCATCACCTCCCCCACCGCCTCCATCACCACCGGTTATCGGGAAGTTTTGCACCCAAAACGGATCCACCTCACCCGGTTGGTTACTAACCAAGTCGAGTATGAGTGCATCAAAGGTATTAGTCGTCATGGCCCAGCGCCGAATGCGGAACGGCTCCTCCAGTTTCAGGAGCACCGTTTCATTGTCCTCCAGTTTGTGGTCGTTGTGGATGGTAACCGGGAACTCCTTGACCAGCTTATCTCCGGATTCCCAAACCAAGCCATAAGTGGCTTTAAGGAACGGTTCGAGACCGTTCTTGACCCGAACCGGACCGGTGTCATCGGCCAATGAATAAATTTCGTTGGGCAACTGCTGCGGAAAATCGTTTAAATCCGATGGATTAGTTCCAGCGTCGACCTCCTCTTTATCCTCGAAACCATCCCCATCAGTGTCCGCGTTGTTGGGATCCGTGCCAATTTCTGCCTCTTGATCATCTGTTAAGCCGTCCCCATCGGCATCCTGCGGAAAATCTAAAGGATCCATTGGATGGGTTCCGGCATTTACTTCATCCCCGTCATTGTGCCCGTCCCCATCTGAATCCGGATCATTCGGATCAGTCCCATAATTCAACTCGTCGTCATCCAGCAATCCATCTCCGTCCAAATCCCCTTCGACCGGACCACCTCCATCGGGGTCTTCAGGTTGCTCAATCAAGTCAACCACATTGGTGGGCATCAAAGTCAGGATGGTATAATCCGTATCAAATGTAGCCGTTCCGCCAATGATGGTGATTGGCACCACAACCGGGTAGGGCATGCGGTCCTCCGAGGGACCACCGTCTCCACCACCGTCTCCACCACCGTCTCCACCATCGTCTCCGCCACCGTCTCCACCACCGTCTCCACCACCGTCTCCGCCACCGTCTCCGCCACCGTCTCCGCCACCGTCATCCTCCGGTTCCGGCGGAGGGGCACTCAAACGGACATGAACCATGGCATAGCCCGCCGACTCGAACTCATCGGAGCTCGTCAGGGTGAACTCCACTTCCGGCAGGTTTTTGTCGTCATTCTCCGGGATGACTGCCCGGGCCTGCATCTGTGACCCGATGCTGTAACCCTCGCCCGGGAGTAACTTGAGGACGATGTCCTCCGCGACTTCGTTCACGGGATCGTCAATGGCCTGTACCTCGATGTTAACGGTACGGGTTCCCCTCGGCATGCGCACCCGGTTTGCAATACTGACATAGTCAGACTGGTTGTTGGCCGTGCCGCTGATCGAAAGATTAACCTCAATTTCTGCACTAGCATCGTTTCGACTCAGAGTCATCCGGGTCGCTCCACCGCCCTCGGGTGCCTCCGGGTCTCCATTTAACGCCAATTCCAAAATCGGTATCGAATCTTGAATCAGGATCGAAGCGGTATTCTTGGGGTGACTGTTGTAAAGAGTGCTGTCGGATATGTGAACCATCACGTATTCGTCCCCTTCAGCCTCCGAATCCTCCTCGGCAGTGACACGGATTAGAGCGGATATGTCGCCGGCGCGAATCACCACCGAGCCGCTCAAAGGTTCATAATCCAATCCCTTGATGGCCGTACCAGAGACCAAATAATTCACGGTTAAATCCTCCAAATGATCGCCCGTACGGGAAACCAACAAGCGCGCCCTGTTGTCCCCGTCGTTCTGCTCCTCCTCCATTGCCACGGCGTCCACGGCGGCGATGCTGATCGCTGGAAATTCATTGTCGATGATGAGAATCTCCACTTCAATCGGCGCAGCCATCGAGAAGGTGTCATCCGGTGCCACCGTGATAACGAGGTTTTCGATTCCCTCAATGTACCGATCCTCGTTGGGCCGAATCATGATCAACCCCTTGGCCTGTCCCGCCGCAAATGTGAAGCGATCCGGGATCTCAACGTAGTCCAAATTGTTTTCCGCGTTGCCGGAAATGACATACGGAATCTCCAGCGCCTCACTGGTATCGCCAACGCGCACCAATTCCACGATGGCAACATCCCGACCGTTCTCGTTGGCAAACCCATCGATCAGTGTGACCGTTACCTCCGGCAATCCAGGGGGGTCGTTGTCCTCAATACCGAGGGTCAGTTTTCCGAATCGCCCGGGCATCCAGTCGTAGGTGGATTGATAATAATTCGTCTGCATGTTGATCGAGCCGGCGTACCAGCCCGGTGGGGTGATCTTCCCCATGCCCGGTATAATCCCCGGATTGATCCGGAGTATAATCTGCTCGATGCCCTCAGAAAGATCATCCTCCTCGACCTTCACCTCAATCTGCGCCTGGTTGAGCCCCGCTGGAAAATAAAACTTACCCTCGGCAATGTTCGTCTGCGCATAACCCGACAGAGTGTAGTCCGTCTCAAACTCAGCCGCGCCCTCAATGATAAAGTCCACCTCCAGCGGTTCCACCAGGCTCCCGGTGCGTGTTACTGTCAAAAATGTCGGCAGAGCCGCCCCCTCGGTGACCGTCGCCACGGATGAGTGGATGTCGATCTTAGGGATCTCCCCTGCGAGGAACAACAATTCGGCAGCATCCATGTCACTCATCACGAGAGGGTTTTCAAATCCTACCGGCTTTGCATTGTAGCCAAACAGGTTGGCGTTGAGTGCGTACGACTTGTTGCGCTCCACTCCCACGAGCATGAAATTTCCCTCCACATCGGTAAAGGCACGTAGAATGGGGCCGACCAGTTCGGCCTCGGGATCACCGGCAACAGCCTCCTGGGCAGCGACCTCAATATTCTCCACCGGGAGGCCAATGTCCGAGATAATCTTACCGGAAATCCGAAGCGTCCCCGGATTATCCACGGTCACAACAAGATATCGACTGGTGTGTCCACCCTTCATGTCGGTGACCTCGCAGCGTACGAGATACTCCCCCTCAAGAGCGAACGCGTGGGTAACCTCGGCCTCGTTGTAGGCGTAGTTGCCATCCCCAAAATCCCAGTAGTTGCCCAGCGGATCCCCGTCGGGGTCGGACGCCACAACCATGAAAGTGATGTCATCATCCTCATCCGCCGCCGTGGCTGAGGCAGATAATTCCACCGCGGGCGCCTGGTTGCCCTCGAACGCGCCGACATTCACAACGACATCAATCCATGGCACCTCTTCCCCATCCTCACTCTGCGCCACCGGCGTAATGTGAAGTCCTATGCTCTGCTCCACAAAAGTGCGGCCGATCATAAGCGGCGAATCCAGCACACCGCCTGAGCTGCCGGGCGACGCATCAAGCAGCATAGATAGCGACCCCGCACCTTGCATCAACAACTGGAGCCCGTTGCGGCTCCAGTGGTCGAGGAGCGGCGGAATATCCTTTTGCTCGCCCATCATGTCGACGAACGAGTCCCCGCCAGGCGACCACTGGTTTCGCTGGTTGGATACCCGGTATTGAAGCCAATATGTCCTGGCTTCATCCTGAGTGATACGCAGCGCGTGGATGCCCTCTTCGGTCAGACTCGGCACATCGTAGGCGTACAGCCGGATGGTTGTGCTGGAATCAATTTCCGCAATGGATGATTCCGGCAGCCACCCCAAAGTATGCTTGGCAACCGTGTTGAACTGGCGATTGCCGCCGCCCATCAGGCTCCACAGGTCGCCGTCGTAAACCCTCAACCCGGGACCGTAAATACTGTCCCTGCCGAGCAAGTCGACCAGGGAGTGGGGGATCGGAGGGTCCTCGGACATGGGATCCGGTTCAATTTTGTCGGGCGCAACCGTATTCCAGTAATCCGCCGACTGGGATGAACCGAGTAGGCCGGAAGCCAAGTTCCGGCAAATGGCCTCGACGTAATATCCCTTGATAAACATGCCGCCAGTGAAGCCAGACACGATCCAGTCCTGATACACCGGCCCCGTCAGGTCGCTGACAGCAATCAAGATCAAGTCATAGCCTGTCGTGTCATGACCTCTGGACTCAGCCAACTCAAAGGCCGAGTCCTTGATCAACGCCTGGCCTGTCTGCTCGTACCACAACTTGCTTCTGGGCAGCGTCAGAGTGGGAGTAATCGTTGTGGTAAAGGAAAGCGTCCCGTAGGAGGATTCCACAAAAAAGTCGTTCACCTCTTTCATGGTTCTCTCCAACACTTCGTTGCTGGGCGGCTCAGCCAAATCGTCGGCAAAATTGAGCCGGATAATCAGCACGTCCTTGTCGCCCTGCGCCGGGACCGCGTCCCACGCGGCCAGGTGTGCCTCGTCGCCCCGGCTGGGGTTGACGCCCGCCTCCGCGCCGAGGAGCCTGTAGCCGGGCCTACGAGCGTTTCCGAGGCTCGGCGGGGCGGAGAGATTGCCGCCGGCCGGAATGGATACATCGCCCTTGGCCAAGCGGAGGGGGGTGTCGGCGACAATCGTGCGCCAAGCGGTTGGCAACGATTCCGCCGGTGAACCGGCCTTGGCCTTGAGTTCAGACTTGGGAGCCGTTGGCCAGCCATCGGCCAATACCAGAGCCACCCAACCGATCACTACCGTGAGAGCAGCACTTAAGACGATTCTTTTCATTTTTCTGTGCTTTAAAGTCTTTTCAGCGGGCAGGTCAGGTCAGGTCAACCTGCGCTTAAGTCCGCCCATTATCAACCTACAAAAAATAGACAACAGCGCCCCGTCGTCCCTCCGGTTGCCAACTCTCTAAAGACAAACGGGTGCTGCGCCCCGTTACAGATTATTCCTGATAAACCGCACGGTAATAGCGGTTCCCCGCAGCCGGACCCAAGTCAATCACCACGGTGCCATCTTCCGGGATGGTCACCCTGGACAGACCCTGCCACTCGATCAGATTACCAGAAAACTCCAGATTGTAGGTTTCGCCAACCGCACCGGAGACCGACAGGCTGTATCCGGCCTCGCCGGTGACGATGCCCAACCTCGGTGGCTGCACGCTCGAGAGATAATCCAACAACGCGAAGCTGTTGAAACCCCGATCCTTGTCCTTGGTAAAGGAGCCCCCAAACACACTGCTGCCACCGGGCAACTCGGAGACGGAATAAACCGGGCCGTTGAGGCTTAACATACCCAGCTCATTGTTTGCCAGCGACCCGTCGCCGTTGATCAGCGTCACGTTGTCCTGAATGGTGCCGTCGTAATTCCCGAACGAACCGCCGACCAGGTAACGACCGTCCACGCGGCGGTAGATCGTCTGCACCGGGCCATTGAAACCGGATCCCACCATAAAATCGCGGCTCAACTTGCCGTTAAACCCAAGTCGCGCCAGGCGGCGGGATGACAAGCCTTCCACCGTCACGAACAGGCCACCGATCAGGATGCCGTCACGATCCACCGCCAGGGCGTGCACGGATGCGTTCGGGCCCACGCCGGGATCGAATGACTCATCGAGCGAGCCGTCGCGGTTGAGGCGGGCCACGTTGCTGCGTGCAACACCGTTGACCCGTGTGAACTCACCACCAATGACAATTTTGCCGTTGGGCTGCAATGCCACCGCGAATACGTCTCCCTCGATTGCCGGTGTCACAAAATCCCCGGCACGAGAGCCGTCCAGATTCAAGGCGGCCACCCCAGCGTCACCCACAGCGAGGATATGCCCCCAGCCAAGCGCGATGTCGAACACCGTGCCACCGACCCGGTTGCCCGGATCGAACGCCGCATCCACCTCCCCAGTGGCCGTAAGCCGGGCCAAGTGTGCGCGATCGATGCTATCGACCTGATTGAACAGGCCACCGATGTAAATTGAGCCGGCATCGTCCAGTTCCATGCTGAAGACGGTGTTGTTCGGGCCATCGCCCACGTCGAATGAGGCATCAAGCGCGCCGTTATTCTTAAGCCTCGCCAACCGGAGCGCCTCCAGTGCATTGACCTCGTCAAACTCACCCGCTAACAGCGCATTGTTGCCGGCATCCATGGCCACGGCATAAACCGGGGCGTTAGCCCCGTCACCCTTCGGTCCAGCCGGACCGTTGCGCAACTCGTTGTCGACAATGATGATCGTCGAGAAATTCGGCGGGATCACGACGCCCCCACCGGTGGCCCCGAAAATTCGGATGCGCAACGCCTCCGCACCCTCCTCCAGTTTGTCATCCAAAACCGGGATATCGAGGCTCTTGACCGATTCGCCGTCCCCGAAGACCAGCTTGCCAGTAATGCCCCGATAATCGTCGCCGGCAATGGCGGTCAGGTCAGAGGTCGAGTAGTCGAGTTCCACCAGGCCGGTGTAGCCATTGGTGCGCACCACGGTAACTGTGGCGAATCCGGCGGTTTCCTCCACACGGAAGGTGGGTTTCTCAAAGTAAAACTGGCCCGGCGCGAAATCGTTGTCGACGATATGCAATGCGGACTCATCGAGACCGAGGATCGCCTTGCCAATAACGTTGGTGAGCAGGAGCACGACACTCTCCATGCCCTCCACCTCGGTGTCGTCCAAGATCGGCACGTTCACGCTCCGGGTGATTTCGCCGTCGGCAAAATTCACCGTGTTGCTGACCATCTGGAAATCAATGACGGCCTCGGCGGTGCCGTTTGTTGCCGTCAGGAAAGCCACCGTGGTTTCACCGATGTTCGAACCGAGTCGATCCACCTGGATTCGGGCAAACCCGCTCTTGGCATCCTCGCCTATGCTGTAGGTCAGCGCGGAGAACGACAGGACACTGTCGTCGCTGACGATCTCGAGCAAGGCGCGGGACTGAAGCCCCTGCGTGCCGTCGGTGAAATCGCTCAACTGCAGATCGATGGTCTCATTGGGCTCGACATCCGAGTCATCGATGATGTCGATCTGCACATTTTGCAGCACCTCGCCCTCAGGGAAGGCCAGCAACTGGTCGATACTCTCGAAGTCCAACCCAGGCACGGCCGGTGTATCGCCGGCGGAGAGCAGCGTGTTAATGCGAACCTGTACCGCGCCGGACAGGCCGCCGCGCCGCACCACGCGTACCGTGGCATTGGTGCCGGTCTCACTAATCGAGTAAAACGGCTCCGCAAACTCAAGCGTGCCCTGCCCCTCGATGATGCCGCCGTGCAACTGCGTGAAGTATTCGCGCTCGAGCCCGTTGAAGAGCGTGAAGCCGCCGCCGATCAGGATCTTGTAGTTGGGCAGCACCGCGATATCGAGCACCGAGCCGTTGGCACCGGTGCCGAAGTTGATGCCGGTATCGACCGAGCCGTCCGGGTTCAGTCGAACGATGCCGCTGCGATTGAGATTGTTGAAGATGCTGAAGCTGCCGCCGACCAGAATCTTGCCGTCAGACTGGACGGCCATGGAGTACACCGAGCCGTTGGCGCCCGCGCCCACATTGAATGTGCCGTCAAGCGAACCGTCCGGCATGAGGCGTGCCACGCGGTTGCGAACCACGCCGTTGACCTCCGTAAAGAAACCACCAACTAGAATTCGGCCGTCCTCCTGCACCTCGACCAGTCGCACTGAGTCGTTGAACCCGACGCCCGGGTTGAACGATTCGTCGATGCTGCCATCGGCGTTCAACCGCGCGATACCGCGCAGCGGTACACCGTTGAAGTGGGCGAAGTCGCCGACCACCACAACCCGTCCGTCCGGCTGAATGGCAAAGGCGTTGACGACGAGGTCCGCGCCAGTGCCGATGTCAAAACCCTGATCCAAGCTGCCGTCGCTGTTCAGCCGGGCAAAGCGACTACGGTTGTAGCCGTTGTACGAGGCGAAGTCGCCACCGATGAGCACTTTGCCGTCGGGCTGCAGCACCACGGCCTGTACCGGGTTGTCCGCGCCGCCGCCGGGGTTGAACGTGCCGTCGAGAGACCCGTCGTAGTTCAACCGGGCGATGCGGTTCCGGTTCTCGCCGTTCACCGAGGTGAAGAAACCGGCCAGGATGGCGCGGCCATCCGGCTGGATGGCGATGGCGCGAACAGAGTCGTTCACCCCTTGGCCAAGCGCAAAGGCGGAGTCGATTGTCCCGTCTGCGTTCAGCCGTGCCAAACGGTCACGGAACAAGCCGTTCACCTGCGTGAAGTCGCCGCCGATCATGAACTTGTCGTCCGGTAACAGCGCGACCACATTGACAAAGTCGTTAGCGCCAGCGCCGGGGTTGAAGGCGGTGTCCACCGAGCCGGCCGGCTCGTTGACGGACTCGTCGTCGATCACCGTGAGGGTGGCCATGTTCGGCGTGCCGAGGATGGCCTTCTCCCAGCGGCCGCGATTGGGCAGCGGGTCGGTCAGGGCGACCGAGATGGTCTCCGCCCCCTCGACCACGTCGTCATTGAGGATGGCCACCGTGAACGTGGCGCTGGTCTGTCCCGACGCGAACTCGAGCACACCGGCGTTGGCCAGGTAGTCCGCGCCGGCCACGGCGCTGCCATTGAACACCTCGTAGCGCACGCTGACCTCCTCAGCCACACCGGCCAGGCGCTCGACCGTCACCACAAACGACCCGCCGTTCTCGTTGACGTAAAAGTCGGATGCCGTGAAGGCCAGCTGGCCGAAGAAATCATCATTCCCGATCGTCAACGAAGCCAGGCGCCGGCCCAGCACCGGCTGTTTGCCGGGCGCGCCGGTCGGGCTTTGCAGCTCGAGAACCAGCTCCCGATCCGCCGCCACCGTGGTATTGTCGACCAGATTCACCGAGATGACCTTCACACCAGTCTCGCCGTCGGCCCAGGTGACCGTCCCGGCTGCGCCAGTGTAGTTCACGCCTTCCTCGGCCGTGCTGTCGGCGGTGGGGGCGTAGCTGACGGACACCTCACCCACGCTGCCGCCGATGCGACGAATGGCCAACTGCGTTGTGCCGGCCGACTCGGCAGCCTCGAACTTCGTGCCGACCCACTCGATCTTGCCAGAGGCGTAGTCGTTGTCGACGATCCTCACGGTAGCCACGCCGGAGCCGAAGCCGCCGCCGATGATGGCCCCGCCGGATGGGTGGGAGAGCTGCACGAGCAACACCTCGTCCGGCTCACTCTGCGTGTCGTCATGAACCGGGATGACGATTTCCCGGGAGTGTTCACCCGGGCCGAACGTGAGGGTCCCCTGAACGGCGGTGAAATCCGGGGTAGCACTGCCGGACTCGGCCAGGCCCAGGCCGTCGAGCTTGAGTCCGAGATTCTGCAACTGCCTCTCGGTGGTTGCGATGGCCGTGTACGCGACGGCCACCTCGCCGGTGTCGCCCTGCACGCGTTCGACCGTTATGGACAGAGTCTTGGCGTGCTCATCCACGGCGTACTCCTCCCGGTCGAGCCGGAAGACACCGTGATAGAAATCGTTGTCCACGACCGAGACGCTGCTCAGCCCGCGGCCCAGCGCCGGGGCGGTCATGATGCGCTCGCCGCCGAGGAAGAGGTTGCCCAGCGGACGGAGCAACTGCAGCTCGAGCGACTCGTTGCCCTCGACCAGGTCATCCTCATTGATCGTGAGGGTCAGATTGTTCTCGTCGGTGAACCAGAGCCGACCGGTATTGTCGGGAGAACCCTCGTTATTGAGGCCCACGTAGGCGTCGCTCTTCATCCAGCCGCCGCCGTTGAATGCGTTGGTACTGTACTTCCAGTACATGGACGGCCAGAACACCTCGGTCAGCAGGTTGGAATAGTCGTCATCCCCCCTGGCCAAGCCGCTGCCACTAAGCAGGTCGGGGCTGACAACGCGGGCCAGCGCGCCGCCCAGTCGCCCATTGGTGCGCTCCATCTGGATGAACAACTCCCCAATATTCTCGTCGCCACTGTAGCCGGAACGAGTCAACTCAATGTTGCCCGGGCCGGGAGTCTCGCCGCCAACCAAGCGCGTCATATTCCACTGGTTGCGGATCGAGTCGCGAGTGTAACCGCCGCCGACCTTGTTGAACGACCCGCCGATGATCAGGTGGCCGTTGGCATCGAGTGCCATGTCCTGCACGTGGTTAACCGGGTCGTTCAGGCCGCCGCGAATCAGGCCGGCAAACTGGTTGTAGGCGGTGTCCATGAACGTGGTGTTGAGCACGCCGTTGCCGTAGAGACGGGCCACGCCAAAGCGGCGGGTGCCGTTGAACGACGTGAAGAGACCGCCGAGATAGACGCCGCCGTCCTGCGCCAGGGTGATGCTGTACACCGGTCCGTCGGTGCCGGTGCCGATGTCGAAGCTCTCGTCCACCGAGCCGTCCGGGTTCAGCCGGGCAATGCCGTTGCGGGGAATCAGGTTCACATGGCTGAAGGCACCAGCAATTAAAATCCCACCGTCCGGCTGGATGGCCACGGCATAAACCGTGTCGTCCGCGCCGTGCACCGACTCGAAGGTCGGGTCGATGGCGCCGTTGGGCAGCAGCCTGGCCAGGCGGCTCCGGTGGAATTCGCCGAGATTTTCGAACCCGCCGCCAACGAGGATAGCGCCGTCGGGTTGCACGGCCATGGCGTAGACCGGGCCGTCGAGTTCCTCCTCCATCACAAACGAGCCGTCCAGTTGGCCGTCCTTGGCCAAGCGGGCGATGTATTTGCGATTGGTATTGGCCACGGTGGTGAACTCGCCGCCGATCAGCACCTTGCCGTCGATCTGCGACACAACATCGCGCACAGCGGCATTGGCCCCGGTGCCGGGATCGAAAGTGGCATCGATCGAGCCGTCATCATTGATCCGGGCGATTGAGTAGCGCACCGTGCTGTTGTACGAGGTGAAGCCGCCGCCAATCAGCGCCTTGCCGCTGGGCAGCGCAACGATGCTGCTGATGTAGTCATCGGCGCCGGTGCCGACCACGTAACCGGCATCGAGCGCCCCGTTGATATCGAGCCGGGCCAGTCGGTTCCGCACCACCGTGTTGAACGCGGTGAAATCGCCACCGACGAGGATGCTGCCATCCGATTGGACGGCGACGGCATGCACATCATCGTTGGCACCCGGTGCGCTGTTGAGCGGTGGGGAGGTGAACAGATGGTAGTCGGGATTGAACTTGCGATCCGACGAGCCGGCCGGCTGCTCGGAGGGCAGGTTAAAGAGCGGGTTTGGGACTGTGGCTTGCTGTCCCGTTGCCGGGTCGACGACGGTGATCGTCGGCGGCTCGATCGGATGATCCACCAGGTCGTCATCGCTCATGATGGTGACCTTGGCGTAATACTGACCCGCCACACCGTTCCCCAACCACCAATAGGGATCATTGCCAATATACGCAAATGCATTTAGATCTGCACGAATATCAGGGGTCGGGTTGAACAGGTAAACGAACATGTCCTCATTGAACTCCACCTCCTTGTCGTTCAAGATCGGGATGGAAAACTCTTGGTAGTAGGAGCCCGGCGGGAATGTCAGGGTGCCCCGGAGCGGCGTAAAATCCTGTGCAGGGATCGGATATTCGGAACCCGCCTCAAGCCCCACCTTGGCCAGTTCACTCTCCCAGAAGAAAGGGATGTATGGGTCAATGTAATACTGCCCCACCTCCATTGATGTCGCTGGAGCATTCCAAATCCCTTTCAAGCCTGTACCTGTGTTTCCTCCACCCGGGGAAAGGGCATAAGTCGGCCCGACGAGATAATCGACTGTACAGGTTTGAGTTGGATCCAGCGAGCCCCTGTTCACTCGAAGTGTAACAAATCCCTCGCTTTCCTTCACACGGTACTTGGCCCTGTAGAAGTGGAAACCGACTAAATCCAAAGGCCTCTTATCCATGAGGTATTGGCGGTTGATTCTTACTTGAGCGGTGATCTCGTGACGCTTTTGGCCGTTCTTGTTCGAGAGGAACGGCCGGATATGGCCCGGCTCCCCCACGGCCGAACGGATGTTGAACACTCTCACGTTCAAGGCGACTGAAGGAACGGTCACCGTAGTGACGGCGCCGGTGAGGGGATCGAACTCCAACTGGTCGAAATCGCCACCGGGCAGGATCGGAATCACCAACTGGGCGCTCAACTGCTGATCCTCCATGATGACGGTCCCCTGTTTGCTGACATAATGCTCGCCGGCTCGGGCGGTGTCGTCGGTGGTGGCGTAGTCGAAGGCGATCTTGCCGCGGGAACCCTTCACGCGGGTCACCGTCACCGCGGCCCCCATGTGTGGCCCGCCGATGCGATGTTCCTGGCCCGAGACATGGTGCAGATTGTCGGAACTGATCTTGTTCGTGGTGCCCCAGTACCATGGAGCGGTGGTATAGGCAGCGTTCGGGTTGGCGGCATCCGCGTCCCACGGCGGGATGCCGTCGTTCTCGCTGACGTAATAAAGGGCCTTGCGGTCGTTCCAATCCACGTCGCCCACCACGTCCGGGTCGGTGAAGTTTTCG
>Ga0114993_10002659_pt1 | contig 19313 bp, 19 predicted proteins | sample ArcticOcean_MG_C_FD_87042 | JGI IMG/M metagenome (GOLD analysis project Ga0114993, IMG submission 87042) | Marine microbial communities from western Arctic Ocean - ArcticOcean_MG_CB2_150 | ecosystem: Environmental > Aquatic > Marine > Oceanic | place: Arctic Ocean: Canada Basin | collected...
CCTGATTAAGGATCTCGCACTATCGGGACGGAGCTAACATTCCGGGCAATTACGCGGCGGCTCATACTCCTCTCGTTCTTGGTCACCGGCGAGATACTAAAACGAGTTCAGCATGACAGAAGAAGCCGTCCCCTCGATCGTTCCACAGGCGTACACTCCCGGCCAATCACGCGCTGTAAAGCGAAGCAAATCTCGGTAGAAAGAAACACACGTGGCACTCGACTACCTCAAACTCAACGATTTCAACTCGATCCGAATTCCAGCAGAAGACCTGCACAAGCAGTTGTCGGCGATTCTCCAGGGTGTGGGGACACCAGTAGAGCATGCCGAAATAACCGCAACAATCCTTGTTTCATCGAGTCTCAGAGGAGTTGAAACGCATGGGGTCGGAAACGCCGTTAGATACTCACAGTCGATCGTCAGCGGTGAGTACACCGTTCCTCAAACAGTTGAAGTAATCTCGGAAACTGACACCACTGCGCTGCTGAGCTGCGGAAACGGTCTCGGGTTCGTCGCTGCACATCAAGGCATGGAAATGTCGATCGAAAAGGCCAGAAAATATGGCCTAGGAATGACCACGATAAAGGACGGCCATCACATCGGTATGGTCGGCTACTACCCGATGATGGCTGTCAAAAACGACATGATCGGCATGGCGATGACTAACGCCAGTCGATCGGTACGTCCGGCTCTGGGCGCCCGGCCGCGAGTGGGCACAAATCCGATAGCGTTTGGTGCTCCCGCTGGCGAAGAGCGAGATTTCATTTTAGATATGGCGACTTCGACTATCGCAAGTGGCAAAATCGCTCTGGCAAAACGTTTAGGCGTGCAGATGCCGGTCGGCTGGGCTGTATCGGCTGAGGGCGAACCGATCACCGAGCCCCGTGACGAAAGAGGAGAGGACTGGGCGATGAATCCGCTCGGTGGCACTCGTGAGCAGGGCGCACACAAGGGCTACGGTCTTGGACTGGTGGTCGATATTTTGTGCGGTGTGCTATCGGGCGGTGGATTTGGCGCACAGCTTTCCGGCGGCGAGAACATGACGTGGACGATGGCGATAGACATTGCGAAGTTCAGGGATGTTGCCGATTTCAAGTCGATGATGGACGACATGATTCGTGAGCTTCACGCCACACCAGCGTTGCCCAGCGAAGATCGAGTTCTGGTCGCCGGTGACCCTGAAGCCGATTTCGAAGACGATCGTTTGGCAAACGGTGTGCCCGTAGAGAACGGCCAGTACGACGAGATGCGTCAGAGAGCGGCTCAACTAGGCGTCGAGGTGTTCATCTAATGGTGCCAGTGGCACATTTTCATCGGAAGGAAACTCCCGTCATCCTGAACTTGATTCAGGACCTCGAACAATCCCTTCAAATCCCTACTAATTCAGGAATCAACCACGCGTGGCCAATCAAGTAAAACTCAACGACTCCAACTCAACCCGAGTGCCCGCTGACGCCCTGCAAAAACAGCTGTCATCGATATTCCGCGCAGTCGGCACTCCCGACGATCACGCTGAAATAGCAGCGAAAGTACTGGTTTCAGCTAGCGTTCGGGGCGTCGACACCCACGGCGTCGCGAACGTCGTCGGATATTCGAACGATGTCGAAAACGGCAGATACACAATCCCGCAACAGATGGACATCATCTCCGAGTCGCCAACCACGGCGCTTATGAGCGGTGGCAACGGTATCGGGCTTGTCTCCGCTTACCGGGCTATGGAGATAGCCATTGAGAAGGCGAAAAAGTTTGGTCTTGGGATGGTCAGTGTTAAAGAGGGCCACCACGCCGGGATGGTCGCTTACTACGCCATGATGGCGCTTGAGCACGACATGATCGGTATGTCGATGACCACCGCTGCACCTGCAGTTCGTCCCGCACTTGGGGCAAAGAAGATGTTGGGGACGAACCCGATAGGATTTGCGGCACCGGCAGGCGATGAGCGAGCGTTCGTGCTTGATATGGCGACCTCGACGGTCGCAAGCGGAAAGGTCGGACTCGCAAGGCGCATCGGAGTGCCGATTCCTGCAGGGTGGGCGGTAACAACCGAAGGCGAAGATATCACCGAGCCGCCCGACGGCGAAAACGATGACTGGGCACTGAATCCGCTGGGCAACACCCGTGAACAGGGCTCACACAAGGGCTACGGACTCGCCGTGATGGTCGACATACTCTGTGGCGTTCTTTCAGGCGGTGGCTTCAGTAATCAGCTTGCCCGTGGCGAGAATATGACCTGGGTTATGGCGATAGATATTGCAAGTTTCCGAGATGTCGACGAGTTCAAAGCAATGATGGACGACATGATCCGCGAGCTCCACGCAACGCCCGCTTTGCCGGGAGAAGATCGAGTACTGGTAGCAGGCGACCCTGAAGCTGATGCGGAAGACGATCGCCTTGCAAACGGAGTCCCTGTAGAAAACGGCCAGTACGCAGCGATTCGTTCGAGGGCAGCTGAAGTCGGTGTGGACGTGATTATTTAAAAGCGGTAATGACGACTAATTTTCCTAGGTTTGTGTAGGGAATAGGCCATTTCCCGAGTGAAGGCCAGATTTTCATCGGGGTAAATTGCGCCGAAACGTGGGGGATCGGTGGGTTCAACGAGATCATTTGGGCGCGACGTTTGTGTCCGCAGCCCGGCGTAGCTTCCCGCGAGATCCCTCCACTACGCTTCGCTTCGGTCGGGAAATCGGACAGTGAGGCGTAGTGAACCCAAGCCGCCAGTTAACTCGTTTCGATCTGGAATATCTCGGTCTGGCGCTTGCCGGTAACTTCGGGGCCGTCCTCGCCTAGATAAACGTCCATTTCCGAGCGTACACCGAACTCTGGTAAGTAAATTCCAGGCTCAATCGTCACGCCTATTCCGTTGATGACGGTGCGGGTGTCGTGTGTTTCCCAATCATCGAGATTTACGCCGTTTGAGTGCACTTCGTAGCCAAGCGAATGACCCAGTCGGTGTATGAAATACTCGCCATAACCGGCTTTTTCGATCACGTCACGGGCAGCTCGGTCCAGCTCCCAGCCCTGAGGGTTGTCACCTTCCAGCACACGAGTTTCAAGCAGGTCGAAAGCAGCGTCACGCGCACCTGTAACCGCGTTGAAAACTTCCTGATGCTTAGCGCTCGCCGGTTCGCCGAGCTTGGCGGTCCATGTGATGTCGGCCGAGATATTGCGATCGTCCGGCGATTCAGATTTCTTGCGTGCCCACAGATCGATTAGCAACCAACCTTCGCGCCTGATCACCGCCGCCTCTCCGGGCTGCGGATCGTAGTGTGGATCAGACGAATGTTCGTTGAAAGCCACCACCGGCCCATCGTCGAACTCGAGACCCGCCCGATCGAACTTGCCTCGTATATGTTCTGCAATATCGTGCTCGGTAAGCGCCCATCTAATGTTCTCGCCAACGAACTGAAAAGTCTGGCGAACGATTCGATCTAAAGCCGAAACGGCGAAGAAATGCGACTGCATTTGATCAGGAGTCCAGCGTTCAGTCGAATACTGAATTACATCGCCTGAAGAAACTATCTCAGGCCCCAGAGAACGCACCAGCTCTATAGTCCCGGCGTCAACTCGGCCCACCCGAGGCAGCTCATATAAAGGCGAGTACTCCATGGCCACCTTCGCCGCACCGCCAACAAGCGATTTAAGCCCCGCAACCATCTGAACCCGACTGCCATAAACAGCAACCTCGGGAGAATCAGCAGGGAAGCGCCCAGCATCGACTTCGTGCGCCAACAATTGCGGGTCGCCATTGGCAGGAATCCAAAGCCAAACGGGACGTGTCAGGTGCTCAACCCGTTTGCCAAGGGCGGCCTCGAATACGGGATTGGTGTATCGGTAATCTCGGGTCAGCCAACCGTCAGTGCCGGTCGACTGGAGGAACTCGCGTGCATCATCAAGTGAATTGCCTGAAGGAGCGAGATCGTTAAGGCTCATAGTATTTATTTTTAATCGGTCCAGTAGGGCGGTCATCGCCAGTTTTCGAATACCAGGGAGCGTGCTTTTCCGCGTAGGCCTTTGCCCACTTTTCGTTGCGACGATGAGCACGCCACTTCCACCATACGAACCAATCGGCGATGAGCAAGGGGACACCGGTCACAATTACCCCAACAATTCGTAGATCCGTGGCAAACGTCAACTCACCAATTGGCGTGCAATTGCAGGCAAAATCAATCGCAGCAAGATGCAGTAATCCCCAGATAAAAAGAGCTGGGATTTCGAGAAGGGCGATTGCTGGGTAATACACGATTCGTACCCAGCGTTTTTCTCGAACGGGCGTTGGTGAACTCATATCACCACATATTACCCGTTCGGACGGGCCAGCTCCGCATACGCTGCCAGCGCCTTTTCGTAGGCTTCCGGCGTATTGATATCGAGCCTGACTATTGCCGAATCGAACTTGACCCTGTGGTGATCTATATTCGGCTTCTTGAAGATCGCTCGAACGCCTTCGCCCTCTTCCGTGATCTCGGCGAGATCGGTACGAAGACCGGCATCGAACACAAGCGGGTGACCGCCATGGCCATCGAATCCGGGCGACGTTATGTCGGCTCCAAAGTCGGTGTGAACCTTCAGCACCTTCTCAATAACCCAAGCAGGACGAGGCTGGTCAACCGCCAGCAGCACTATCGAATGAACACCGTCGGGCACTTCCCAAATTCCAGCTTTTATCGAAGTAGTTTTTCCTTCGAGAAATTTTGGGTTGTACGCCCTTATAACTCCGGGGCGGTCTTTCAGCAGCGGAGCCATCTCCTCGTCGTACTTGCCGGTAACCACGACCACGTTGTCGCAACCGCCAGTTAGCAGCGAGTTCATCTGGTATTTGACCAGCGTGGTGCCCCGCCATGGCAACAACGCCTTAGGACGCCCCATGCGGCTCGATTCGCCAGCAGCAAGAATGATTCCTACCGCGTTGTAGTTCGACACGTTAGTCGGCGCTCACAGGCTCTGTTGAACCCGAGCGGCTTGATGCTTTTTCAGCTGCCTTATCGATAAGTCGCTGATCGAGTTTCAGAGTTCCGCCGTCGCCACCGAGCCTGAACCCGACGATCTCCGACATGATCGATAGAGCGATCTCTTCCGGAGTTCGAGCTGAAATGTTCAGGCCGATAGGCGATCGAACGCTCTGGACTTCTTCCATCGTGAAGCCTTCGGCGAATAGCTCTTCATAAATCAAAATCGTCTTGCGCTTTGAACCAAGCAGCCCAACGTAGCTGGCGGGCGTGCGCATTGCAGCCGCCGTTGCCGACGCATCGTAGCGGTGACCGCGAGTTGCGATAACGATGAACGAGTTGGTGCCTATAGGAAGCTTTTCGAACGCTGAGCCGTAGTCGGAAACGACGGTCTGCTCGGCTTCTGGGAAGCGATCAGCATTCGAGAATTCTTCCCGGTCGTCGATGATAAATATGCGGAATCCCAGCGTCGTAGCGATATTTGAAAGCGCTTTCGAAACGTGACCGCCACCGGCAACAACCAGCGTCGGGGGAGTTGTGTAGGCCTCGATGAAGTACTCGGCACCCGATTCGGCCGTGATGTAGTCGTTCTTGCCCATCGCCATAAGTCGGCGTGCTTCGTTCATTGCGTTGGCATCGAGCTTCTCGTCACCAAGCGATCCTGATGTCGAGCCATTCTCTCGAATCAGCAATTTCGTACCAACTTCAAGTTCCGATCCCTCGGGAACTTTCATCAGGCTGGCAACTGCGACTGGCGCTCCGCCTTCGTAGGCAGCGATAACTTCACCGTTGAACACGTCAGCTTCCGCAGGTTCCCGAATTGGGTCGAGTAGAAAATACATCGTTCCGCCGCATACGAGGCCGTCTTGCGCAGCGAGGTCTTCGTTCAGCTCGTAGTCGCGCATCTCTGCAGGACCGCCGTTTTTCAGCAGCTGCGAAGATGCGAACCATATGTCGCCTTCAACACATCCGCCACCAAGCGTGCCCACTCCGGAACCATCGGCTCGCACGAGTAGCTTCGCACCGGGCTTTTGTGGTGTGGACCCAGAGGTTTTGACGACTGTTGCAACGACCATCGCGTTGGCAGCTGTCATTTCGTCAGATGCGGCTCTAAAAACCTGTTCCATGTATTAGCTGTGACCTTAAGGGACTCGTGGAAATCCTGTGGTGTTTGATGCGCCAACGGTCGAAGTCGGCGCGTGTGCCGTGCAAACTCGTCGAGTCGGTGCCTTGCATGAGTTCAGATTAGCATATGGGCATAGCGAAACCTTAGGCAGTTCCGTGCATTGGTGCCCGTGTCCATAGGCAGGGCACCAGCGAACTACGCTTTGCTTAGACGCTCGGCCGCATCTTGTACAGATCGAACGATCTTGTCGTAGCCGGTGCATCGGCACAGATTGCCGGCTAGCTTCAAGCGAATCTCGTTTTCCGAGGGGTGCGGATTTTCGTTCAGTAGGGCGGTCGTCGCAATCATGAACCCGGGTGTGCAGAAACCGCACTGTAGGCCTGAGTTCTCAACGAATGCATCCTGAACGGGTGACAGATGACCGTGATCGGCGAGACCCTCAACAGTAGTCACTTCTAGACCATCGATTTCCGGTGCGAGTACGAGACACGAGCACGATGATTTGCCGTCAACCAATACCGTGCAGGCGCCACAGTTTCCGTTCGAGCAGCCCTCTTTGGTGCCCGTGAGATTCAGCTGATCTCGAAGCGTCTCGAGGAGCGTCCATGTCGAATCGACAAGAATCTCGTGCTGAACGCCATTGACCGTTGTTTTTATCTGTTTCTTGCTCATATTTAGGCCAATCGCTCCAGGCAGATGCTCAGGGTTCGCTTTGTCAGAACTCTGATCAGTTCTTTTCGATATTCGGCCGAGCCACGCACATCGGTGATCGGCACGGCTGAACCGACCGCCAGATCGGCAGTCTCGTCGATAGCCGCAGCATCGATCACTGTACCTTCGAGGAATTCTTCAGCTGCGTATGCACGGACCGGTGTTGGAGCCACCGACGCCAGAGCGATTCGAGCTTTGGTCACAACTCCTGAAGAAGGATCGACTTCAATCAGCGATCCAACCCCTGCAACGGCGATATCCATTTCATTTCGAGGGATAAATCGCAAGTAGGCAGATGCCGTGCTTGCCGAAGGAGCGGGAAGCACTAGCTCCCTAAGAATTTCGCCCTTCTGGAGAACCGTTTGGCCGGGACCCGCAAAGAAGTCGATGAGCGGAATTTCACGTGAACCCCCAGACGTGCTAACCGTGTGAGCAACTGCCTCATGAACAAGTAGCGCCGGAATTGTGTCGGCAGATGGAGCAGCGTTGCACACGTTTCCGCCAACACTGGCCCTGTTCTGAATGTGAATTGATCCGATAAGCTCAGCCGACTCCGAAAGGGCAGCGTATCCGCCATTTATTATCGTGAACTTGTTGACTTCTGTACACGAAACCGCTGACCCGATTCGCAGGCCAGATCCATTCGCTTCGATGTTCAGAAGCTCGGGAATTCGTTTCAGGTCGACCACAAGATCAGCGTTTCGACGGTTGCTTTTCAGTTGGTCGATAATGTCCGTGCCTCCGGCTAAAGGACGAACTTCGCCCGGTCGAGCCAGTAGTTCAAGGCCACTTGCCAACGAGGTTGGCGCTTCGTAATCAAAGTTCGGCATTCGTTCGTGCTTCTCCAGTTATTTCGCAGACTCGCCCACACGACAGTGCGTAGACGAAAGCCCAGTCGGGCGAGAGTATATGCCCCTAGGCCACTCGATACGGCGCTAGCGTGTCCCATTTCGGCGTGAGTCCGAGGCCGGGTAACTCCGGGGTGTAGACGTATCCGTCCTTGATCACCAGCTCGTGCTCCCACACCTTGCCGTGCATCGGGTTCACCGATTCACGGTAGTACTCAAGGATGAGTCCGTTCGGCACCGCTGCCACGAGATGAATGTGAACTTCTTGCGCACCGTGCGGAGCAACGTCGAGATCGTTCGCCTGCGCCAATGCAGCGACTTTCATAAATTCGGTGATTCCGCCAAGAATCAGGGCGTCGGGCTGAAGAATATCTACAGCGCGATGGTTGATCATGTCCCTGAATCCGTACCGGGTGTACTCGTTTTCACCGGCAGCTATCGGCACCGACGTCGCCCGGGTGATTTCGGCCTGACCAATATAGTCGTCCGGTTCAACCGGCTCTTCAAACCAGAACAGATCGTACTGCTCAGCTTTGCGCGCAAATTCGATCGCCTGGTAGTGCCGATAAGCGTTGTTGGCATCGACCATCAGCCGTACGTCGGGTCCGATCGCATCTCGGCAGACCCGCACACGCTCGATATCTTCGTTGATCGAAACGGCACCGACCTTGATCTTCACAGCCCGAGCTCCCAGCCGAACGTTGTCTTCCATCTCCTGCGCTAGCTCTTTGAGACCTTTGCCTTCCTCGTAGTACCCGCCAGCGATGTAGGTATCGACCTTGTTCGTGAAGCCACCAAGCAACTTGTAGACCGGCATGTTTGCGACCTTGCCCTTGATGTCCCAAAGCGCAATATCGATTCCAGCGATGATGCGAGTGGAAATGCCGCGTCGACCTACCAGCTTCGGTCGCCACATCGCATGCCACAGGGCTTCGTTGTTTAGGGGATCCTGCCCAATGATGCCCTTCTTGAAATGTTCGATAAAAGCTGCGCCAACTTCGGGCGTGGATTCGATACCACCAGCAAGACCGATTCCCTGAATATCGGGATCGTCAGTTTCGATCACCACGATATTCAGCAGATTGTGCGTGTATGTGTACAGGCCGTTTGTGATCGGCACGGCTCGCGGCCACTTGAACATTTCCATTCGCACATCTGTGATTTTCATAGGGAATCGCCTCTGGGATTGATCGGGCTTGCAAGCAGCCGGGAAAACAGGAATCGGGCGGAGTGTAGCAGCGGTAGCACCCGTATACACCGGATATCACCGATCTTCGGACATCCGTCGGGCCAAATTGCCGTTTCAAGCGCTGCTTGATGTCACAAGATCGTTACAACGCCTGCATTGGTAAGTGCTATCGTTGATCGGATGCAGAGCAACCCTTCAACGTCCGGCCGATCACCATTTCGACAAACCCACGTCGAACGTGACCAGATCGAAGAAAGCCGATTTGAAGAAGATCGACGTCGTCGATTTGGCATGGCCATTGCGCTCATCCCGTTCGGAATCGCCATGGCGTTGATAGTTCAATACGTCAACATCATCGTGGCAATAGACGACGCCGACTGGCAGTACGTACTTCACCGACCCAACTTCTCGCACATCCTTAAGCTTGCACCTGCGCCAATAGTTGGAGGTGGCTTAGCGATGCTCGGCGCTGGACTGATTGCCACGTCGGTGGCTGGCAGGGAAGGGCGATTCCTGCCCTTGATCATGTCCGCTCTGATCTACGCAGCATTAATGCCATTTTTTGTTGGATTGCTCCTGCCTGCAAACCTGTTTATTCTCGACGTCGTTGGCCTGACGTTCTCAGAGAACTCGGTCGGCGAGGCATTCTCATCCTGGGTGTGGAGTACTCCGTTCTTCGTGTTGAACTACGCAATGACGGGTATGAAGCAAGCGTTCTGGGCAGGGGCAGGATCGATGTTGATGGCCGCTGCGGTGTTCCGATACATGGGCCCCAATAGTGATCGATTCAGCCTTGGCCGAACCACTGCGACTACAGCTATTGTGAGCAGCGTTGCTGTTGTGGTGATTATGTTCGGTCCGCTCGGTATATTTAAACTGCTGTTCGACTGGTTCCGAATGCAGTAAAACCCGTTTGGCGGTTTTCGTATTGTTCAGTTAGCGCTTCTGTATGCGCTCTCTACACAGCAATCATCCGGCCGGAGCCTCAATTGGTTGAACGACTTCTCGAAAAATCTCTCGATGAACAATTCGCGATGGAGAACGAGCGGAAATCTGCCGAGAACAAGCTGAACCGTCGATTAATCTGGGTGATGCTGCCACTTGGAACTGCGATTGCGATAGCCGCGTACTATCTCGATATATCGACTCGAATCGCGATACCCGTATTGATCGAAATGCAGGATCAGGTTGAAATTCCTGGCACACGTGCCGACTACGATGTATTTCGCCTGAATCTCGGAGCGTTCACCGCGCTGGCTCCTTCAGCGGTCGTATCTGGAATTGTGGCGTCGTGGTTCGCAGTTCGGGCCGGAACCTATTATCGAAGAAAATTCATAGCCTCGATGTACTTCCTCATCGGTGTTGCCTACTCATTGTTATTTACGGCTTTGTTAGGCGTTCCGATACCGCTGAATTTGCTCGTTCTCAAACTGGTCGGAATTTCGATTACTGACGCACAGATTCCGTACAGCGAAGAAGTTGCTTCGTTTGGAACACTCCCAGGGTTGTTCCCGCTTTCGTACCTGCTAACCGGCATGGAACGAGGCATCTGGGCTGGCGCAACGATGATCATCCTGGCGCTAATTGCAATTCGAATCGCAGGCGGCGTAGGTTCCCTTGCGAAGGCAAGAAAAACGGCAACTGTCAGTTCGATACTGGGCGTTTTCGTGGTTGTGATGCTGCTGTTCGGACCGTTAGGCACGCACCAGTTCTTATTCGACCGATTTGTTCAGTCACCATCATGGGCAATCATGGAATTCTAGCCAGCTATCGAAGGGATACCGTAGATCCGGCACCAATAAACTCGAACTTGGCCAAAACACCTTCGCCTAGCCACCTACTGCAGTTGCCAGCTCAACACACACGTCGAGAGATAGCTCGCAAAGGATCACGGTGTTACCGGCCACTGCAAATGCTTTGAACTTGGTAACAGCTCTCGATCCGGCTCCACGGTTGCTTGCGCCAATCGATCCGCCTTCACGGAAGCTCTGGTCGATATCTTCAGCTGCGTCAGTTGCTCCAGCGTTCGCTGCGGAATCGTGCGATGCGTAGACCCGCACCTCAATGTCCTTCGCGTTGTAGAAGCCGAAGTAAACCTCGGTCGCCTCGGGAACCGTGCTGATGTCATCGTACTGCTTCGACTGCTTCCAACCGGCAGTGAGGTAGTCGTCGACTGTGAACGTGCTATCGGTAAGCATGACGCGAGAAACTTCGGCAAGCGCATCGTCGACCTCCGCGGCCGGTTCTGCTGCGGCGCCCGCATCTCCGCTGTCTGCAGAGTCATCTCCCGAGCCACACGCCATTGCTAGTGCCAGTGCGCCAGTGAGCAGCGCAAGTAGGAGCCATCGGGAGTACTTCAGGTGAGAAAGAATGCGTGCGGCGTGCGTCATGCGTATGGACCTCATGGATTGAATTACTGACTGAAGTATTGGCAGTCGTGGGTAGTTTAGGGCAGGTTATCAATTGCCTGCATCTCCCACAATGCCCTGACAGAGTCTGACAACGACGGCTAGGTTGCAGCCGGTGGCTGGTTTTGGCCAGACAGCGGGGCGATTCCGACTCTTGGCACGTTCGCCATCAGATGAAATTCACCACAGACGGAATCAAAAAGTGTATTGCTCTCGGCTGAACTCATGAGAGAATCAGTAGCGTTCCAACGCACGCTCTCACAGTTGTGCGTCACACGTGGGCCTGTAGCTCAGCTGGTTAGAGCAGTTGACTCATAATCAATTGGTCGGGGGTTCAAGTCCCTCCAGGCCCACCACTAGTGCTTGAATATGAGTTCAAGTAGCTTTGTTAGAACCCCGTAAATACATAGGGTTTGTAACATGGAAAACACCGATACAGCAGTCAATTACGTCATTTATTTGGACTCTTTTGCTCTATCGCTAAAAGTAGAAGGTTTGAGGCCTCACACAATCTCCTGCTACGTCAGAGATGCCTACAGACTGGGAGAGCGTTCAGGCTGGATTCCCCCCGCTAAGCTAAAAACCGCTCACGTACGGGATTACATCAACTGGTTATCTGCCAGAGTCCAGCCATCGACCGTGACTGCTGCACAGCTTGGATTGCGTAGGTTCTTTCGCTTCCTCGTGGATGAGCAAGAGATCGCCACTGACCCGAGTGCCAAGATCAAGCTGGTGAGATTCAAGGTAGAACCGCAGCCAACTTACTCACTGGCAGAGATCGCAGGTCTACTTGCCGCTCTCGCAGCTTTCACGAGCATCGATGAAGAAGCGGAAACTAAGAACTACCGAGTGCAGATGAATTTTGTGGTTGATCAGATTGAAGAAATTCCAGGAATAGTCGTCAAGGTCGAACACAATTACGACCACTACATCCCGCACGCTGTGGTAACGTTCGCCGAAAATTGGAAAGGTCCCAGCTACTCAGAGATCGCTGATCGCATGAAGGCCGCCGATCCACGCGTGTACGTGGCAGTCGACTACCGTGATCCAGCAAGGAAAATGTGGATCGATCCGCTGAACCTTCAGGATGGCGAGGTCGAAATTGTTGCCGAGCAGTTCAGGAAAATATTGATCGACGGCGCTTCAGGCAAATAGCATTAAAGCGCGAACAGAAAATACTAGTGAAACGATGAGGTACTCAGGTTTTGGCACGCATCGCAGGTAAGCACGCACTTCTCAAAATGTTCGAAGCAGAAGGTGTCGAATACATGTTCGGCAACCCCGGCACGAGCGAAGCACCGATGATGGCAGTGATGGATCAATATCCGTCGATTGAATATGTATTGGTGCTACAAGAAGGGGTAGCTGTTGGATTAGCAGAGGGTTACGCCCGTTCAACCGGCAAAGTACCGCTTGTAAGCCTTCATATCGACAATGGAATGTCGAACGGTTTGTCGCTAATGATCGACCAGCTCTACGGCGGAACCCCAATGGTTATGACCGCCGGGAACAAGGACATTAGGAAGCTCGCTCCGGGTCGGTCTGATCTTGCCGATATGGCGCGTCCGTATTCCAAGTGGAGTACCGAGATTACCCATGCAGAGCAAGTTCCTTCAGTAATACGCCGCGCTTTTCAGGAAGCACGAACTGCCCCGACTGGACCTACCTTCGTTGCGATGTCGGCAAACGCATTCGATGACGTTGCTGAAATGGAACTGATTCCTTCCGCTCCCGTTGATATTTCACCCTCCGCCGACCCTGAGCTAATTGACCAGATCTGTGGTCTGGTAGCTGGCGCAGATCGCCCGATCCTTGTCGTTGGAGATCGTGTTTCGGATACCAATGGCACAGCGGCGGCAGTCGCAGTTGCTGAATCAGGCGGAATGCGGGCTTACGGGCACGGGTCGAATGAGATCAACTTCCCTGCGGATCATCCGCTGTGGCAGGGTAACTTGAACATGCGAACCGCCGAAGCTGTCGCTGCGGTTCGATCCGCCGACGTCATTGTGGCTGTCGGTTGCCCTGTCTTCGAGGATTTCTTTTACCAGCCAGGCCAGTTCGTTGCAGCTAATTCGAAATTGGTTCATATCGATATCAACTCAGGCGCTATCGGAAAGTCCGAACCGACTGATCTCGGTATTCTCGCCTCACCTAGCAAGGCTCTTGGTCAGCTCGCAGAAGCGCTTCAAGCTAGCCTGAACGGCTCACAGTCGGAATCTGCAGAGGGCCGAAAGCAAGAAGCCACAGCAGAAAGCGCCGCACGAATCGAAGCGTTCAGGCAGTTAGCGGGTATGACAGCTAAGAGTCGACCAATGTCGCCAGCCATGATGGCCGACCACCTTGCTAAGGCACTGCCCGACAATTCAGCAGTGTTCAACGATTCAGTAAGCACCGGTGGTTATATTTTCGATGCACTGTCGCCATCGGCCCAAGGCACCTACTACGGCTGTCGTGGGCAGGCAATCGGTTGGGGCATGGGCGCAGTGATGGGTGTGAAACTAGGAAGCCCAGACCGACCTGCAGTCGGCGTGATTGGCGATGGTAGTGCGATCATGACTATTCAGGCGTTGTGGACAGCGGTGAATTCCGAAATTCCTGCCGTATTCGTTATTTGCAACAACGCTTCGTACCGGGTGTTGAAGGTGAATATGAATCACTATCACCGCCTAAATGCTCTGGAACAACCCGATTCGTACTTTGCGATGGACTTCCCGAATCCAATCGATTTCGCTGCTCAGGCTCAAGCATATGGAATGCAAGGCATCCGAGTAGAAGACCCCGCCGATATCGACTCAGCTGTGAATTCAGCAATAGACTCTGGCAAGCCAGCGGTGATCGACATGATCATCGACGGAGCTCTCTAACACCTCTTTCTCCGAACTCCTTCTAATGCGAACGTACCCTCGTTCGCATTTTCGGCCTGCCTTTCTAGCGGAATCCACACAGCCCGCTCTTGGGGGCTACCGACTGTGATGATCGCTCCTCCCGAGTGAAACTACAGTTACAGGACCGAAACAAGCGAACCGATTCTGGTAATCGGTGCGATCGGTTTAACGGACGGGATTCATTTGGACAAGGGCGCAGTCCTATCACAAGATGCTATCGATGCTCTGCTTAACGCAGCACCGGGACGCAAATCGACTCGGCGAACCGGGCCATTTTGGCGAATGTCGTGATGGGTGATTAAACGACTTGAATTATTTGGCAGCCATTAATGGTGGGGTTTGCTACGAATCGAACTACGAGCGTTCTTTTACGAAGATGATCTCCGAGGCGCCCTCGATCTCGTTCGTCAGATCGGCACGATATTCATACCCTTCCGGGTGCGAAAATTTTGTGAGCAACTCCAACGCCGAATCAGATGAACCCGCAGCTTCAGGATTCGAAACCAGATGACGAATGAGTGCGCCTTTAAGCGCCTTCGACCAGTGGTTCACCGTCTTCAATTGTCCATCAGCATTCATCTCGAGGAATTTCACTGTAAACCTACTTTGCACCGTTAATTTTGAAGGCTCCCATGCTGCGCTGTGTTCGTTGGGCAGTAGATCCCAAATCACTCGATCTTCTATAATCTCGGTCAGTGCCTTGGTAATAAGTGGTTTCCAAATCGCTGAACATGCCTTGTTGCGTCGAAGCTTCGCACCCATCTTCAGCTTGTAACTTGGGATCATGTCGAACGGTCGAACTACCCCAAACAGTCCAGACATAATGATCGTGTTTTCACCGAATACTTGCTTTGCTGCATCATCGAGGGAAATGTGATCAATCGAGTCGTACATCACGCCGGTGTAGCGTTCGATTGCCGGAAGAGTCGGTGCATTTGCGATGTCGGAATTATCCGCTCGCGCCTTTTCGAGTGCGGCCCCTTTAACTCCCAACAACCTCTGAGCAACCCTCGGCTTGCCGCTGAGTTGACCAAGTGCACTCATCATCAGATTGCGGGTCGTAGTGAGCTGTTCGAACGACAGAGATTTTAGATCGATCGGCGAACCATCTCCTCCCAAAGCTTTGCCTTCGGAAGGAGGGAGCAGTATCAGAGGTATATTCGGCATGAGATGGATTGTAATTGAAACGGGAATATTCGAAAGGCAGGAACTGTCGGTGAATTCTATCTACCACTGACTCGTCCCCAAATAAATAATTCTGTTTTCACAGAAAACGGTAATTCGAGTCAGAGCGCACTATTCACGACTATCCCATTTCCGAACCAAGAGCTTCAGCAACGAATTCAGCTTCTCCGGGTTCGAGTGCCACGGGACTGACATAGAGCTCATCACCATAATTTCCGACTCCAACGTGAATTGCTGGATCAAGGGCCGCAAGAAGCTCTTGTATTACGACCGAAGAAGGACCGTCCCAATTTTCCTCGAAGTAGAAAACAGCAGTAGGGCCTTGGCGATTCGGATCGCCATCCTCAATAACGGTACGCAGGCCGTCTCGCCCACTGCCAACCGCTGCAATCGTCTCAGACCACGTTCTCCACGTAGCCCATTCAGCCTCGTGGTCCATCGATACGAATCGCTTAAGCGCAGCCAATACTGCAGCGATTTCTTCTTTGGCAACTTTCGATCCTCGACCAACCGAAGCGTGGGGCGACATGTTGAGTCGTGCTGCTTCGACCAAGTCAGCTCTTCCAGCCAATATTCCGGTCGATTGCGGACCACGAAGACCTTTGCCACCCGAGAACGTCACGAGGTCTGCTCCCTCGGCAATGTAACGGGTCAAATTATCGGCAGGAGGTAGCATGGCAGCAGCATCCACAATCACCGGTACATTCTTTTCATGGGCAATCTGCACAACCTCCCGAAGCGATAAACCGCAGGACATCCAAGGTCCAAATACGTACGAGACCGCTGCCGTTTTTTCGTCGATCGATGCCCTGAGTTGCTCCGCCAAAGTTCCTTCGCCCTTGCCCCACTCCTTCAATGTTGCTCCGGCAGTTCTGTAACAAATTTCGAACCCGAAACGATGATTTTCGAAAATCAAGATTTCGTCTTTCATCCCGGTCGTATCAGGCAACTTCAGTATCCGATCAGGATCAGAACCTGCCATACACGCTGCAGCCTGAACCAAAAGACCCGCCGATGCACCAGCAACTACAAGGCCTGCCTCCGCCCCGGTATATTGCGCGATCATCTCACCGGCACGTTTATTCAACTCGTGAAAATCGATGAACGTGTTCGATGCGTCGGCCATTGCCTGTTGAACTTCGGCTGACATACGGCTTCCGCCGAGTATCGTCACCCAGCTTCTGCCGTTGATAACCCTTTTTATCCCGAGCTCGTCGAACTGGGCAGAACCTGTCGTGCTATCTAAGGACATGTAAGACTCTCCGCAGCGCTTGGAACAAAAATATTCTCAAGTTTCAGTTTCGCTAACCACTATTTGGCCGAGTTCAAGTACCGGGCAGAATAGCACCGTGCGTCGATTACCTCCTGTTAAATAACAGACAAAACAACTCTGTCGAGTCCACCACACATCAATACTCAGCAGTGTTCTTCATAGGAGCGGTTCGGGGCAGTCGACCGGTGTCATGCGACGTCTGAGAAGCTGCGTCGATCAAACGAAGCGTCGATAGCGCGCGAACAATCCGATATGGGCAAGATCTTACCAAGGTTGAAGCGAGAGTATGATTCAGAAAGCTGGTAGCGACATGTTCGAATCCGATTATCTGAATGTGCTCGATAGCTTCACTCGAAGACCGTTAGAGCGGAAATGAATAGCAATCTCAAGTACATCGTCACGACAAGCAGAAACGCCAATTCCACTATTCGTTCTCAAGCACGACAGAAGGCAAACGAATGGGGCGTCCGATACATCGATCGTCACCACATTTCGCTTGCAGATACGTCAGGTGACGCCGAGGCAGCATTTGTTTTAGACCACGACGGATTCAGTCTGTCTACTAACAAATCACAATTGCGGTTCACTCTAGGTACCGCTGCTTTACGCCTCCAATCGATAGCTCGTGGAGACCCTGACACACTCGTCAGAGCCGGGGAATTACGGGCAGGCGACCAAGTGTTGGACGCAACATTGGGCTTGGGACGCGACGCTCTCGTGGCCGCTCGCGCGGTCGGTTCCACAGGCGGTGTCGTCGGTATAGAGTCGAGCTGGCCGTTGTTTACGCTGGTTAGCGAAGGCCTTGCATCACACATACCAGGTGACGAAAGCGCGATTATTCAACCACTGTTTGCCGACTCTCGAACTTTCCTTGCCGAAGCCGAGAAATCCAGTTTCGATGTGGTCGTAATTGACCCCATGTTTGCGGCAGCCAAGCGATCAGATGGAAGCTTCAAGGCCCTACGGGGATTCGCTGACCACGCAAGCCTGGACTCTGACTGGATCCGTTCTGCCCGACGCGTCGCCAGACGTTGGGTTGTCGTGAAAACCGACCACGCTGAAAGTTGGTTCGGACCGGAGAAGCTGAAGGGTATTCACAACGGTGGTCGGGCTAGTTGGTTCAGAGCGCCACCCAGTTATTAGACCATAAGTACGATCAGTCGACGCCCAGTAGGCTTGTACCTCCGGTATATTCGCCTCGCGGGCAAAGCTCGGCACTCGTAACTGCTAACAACACTTCCCCGACTATGTCACCATCGGAATAAATGTTTGAAACTCTCGATTCTTGATCAATCCCCTATTAGCGTCGGTAAAACAGCTCATCAAGCCGTTCAAGCGACGCTCGATCTCGCTGAAGCAGCTGATAAGTGGGGATACACCCGATACTGGCTTGCCGAACATCACAGCTCAAACACACTTGCAGACGCCAGCCCTGAAATTCTGTTAGCTGCCATGAGCATGCGTACAAAAAACATCCGTATAGGTTCCGGTGGGGTGATGCTGTCGCACTACAGCTCATTTAAAGTCGCCGAGGTATTTCGAATGCTTGAAGCACTGGCTCCCGGGCGCGTCGATATGGGCATTGGTCGTGCGCCTGGTTCTGATCAAGTTGCCAGCTTCGCGCTGCAGCCTGGACCAAACACTTATCCGATTGAGAAGTACCCAAAACAAGTATTTGATCTGATGCGCTACCTCAGTGAATCGTTCCCCGATGACCATCCGTTCGGCAAACTTCGAGCGATGCCGGCGTCGCCAACCTGGGCTGTCCCATGGCTACTAAGTTCATCAATGGGAAGCGCGGGCATCGCAGCAAGACTTGGCATGCCGCTGTCATTCGCTCATTTCATAGCTCAAGACGGCGGACCGGAACACGTGAAGTGGTATCGAGACAATTTCGAACCATCGGAGTGGTTCGATAAGCCGCGAGTGAACATTGGTATCTCTGCCATAACGGCCGACTCCTCAGAACGCGCCCACGACTTAGCAACGTGCAGACACGTCATGCGTTTGATGCGCAATAAAGGCCAAGAAATGAAGGGGGTGCCGTCGGTGGACGACATAAAGGCTATGAGCTTCAGTGGACCTGACAACGAATTCATCGAACAGCAGCGTGCAAAATCTATTGAGGGCGACCCAGAAACAGTGAAGACGAAGATTGAAAATCTCGCTGAACAATACGAAACAGATGACGTGATCGTCCTGACAATCACCCACGACTACGCCGAACGAAATCGTTCATATGAGCTCCTAGCCAACGCCTTCGAACTGAGTGGCGAAGGTCGTAAAGAGGCCGTCTCAGACGATTAGATTTTTCGCATCTGTTGCCTGACTGAACCGCCACAACTCGATCACATCGTAGTATCGCATTCCATCACGAAGTACATGGATGGAATGGTGCTAATCGCCATCATTCTACAAAGCTCGTAACTTGCGGTTCTGTCAGAACTCACTGTCGGGGCATAATGGCATCATTCCTTATTTACTGAGGAGATCTATTAATGTCTTGCCCGCACTGCTTATCTAAGTCGGTGTCCAAGAGAAAATTTCTAACTTCGCTTGGCTATCGAACTTTCTACTGCCGAGACTGCAATAAGCGTTTCAACGAACGTTCAGGAACACTCTTCAATGGTCTCCAGTTCCCGAACGACATCGTTTTACAAGCGGTGCTTTGGCGTCTGAGATACAAGCTCGGATTCCGTGACGTTGATGAACTTCTGTTGCAACGAGGATTCGAAGTTAGCC
>Ga0114993_10002676_pt1 | contig 19202 bp, 15 predicted proteins | sample ArcticOcean_MG_C_FD_87042 | JGI IMG/M metagenome (GOLD analysis project Ga0114993, IMG submission 87042) | Marine microbial communities from western Arctic Ocean - ArcticOcean_MG_CB2_150 | ecosystem: Environmental > Aquatic > Marine > Oceanic | place: Arctic Ocean: Canada Basin | collected...
ATTATTTCTACTACTTTAGTTTTGGTCGCTGTTTTTTTACCCTTAATTTTTATTGAAGGAATATCTGGAACACTATTTAAAGAAACTGCAATTTCTTTAACTTTTGCAATTGTTGTATCTTCTTTTGTGGCTCTAACTCTTTCTCCAATGCTAGGTAGTAAGTTCTTAAAAAAGAATACAAAAAAAACTAAAATTGTTTTAAAATTTGACAAATATTACAAGTTGTTTTCAGAATTTTATGCAGAAACATTAAATTATTGGATAACAAAAAATAAAATTATAATTGGGTTTATGTTGTCTATAACCTTTATATCTGTACTACTATTTATTTTTGCTCCTAAAGAATTGTTACCTCAAGAAGATAGGGGTGTTTATTTAGTTATAGGAAAAACTGACGAAGGAAGCTCATTTCAATACACATCTGATAAAGCGGAGGAAATAGAAAGAAGGCTTACTCCATTAGTTAAAAATGAAGAAGAATCTTATAAAAGAATGATTATGAGAGTCCCGGGTTTTGGAAGAGCAAGCAAATCGTATAATAGTTTTATAATTATTGCTTTGCTTGATGACTGGAATGACAGAAGTGATAGTGCTGTAAAAATTATGAGAAAGGCTATTGGAAAAATTGTAACTGTTCCACAAGCTTTGGCTTTCCCTATTTCTCCACAAAGTATAAGAGTTAGCAGTTACAATAAACCAGTTCAAATGGTTTTGCTTGGAAAAAGTTATGAGCAACTTGAGGGGTGGCAAAATGTAATAATGAAGGAATTGAGAAAAAATAAAAATTTAGCTGCAATCGAATCTGATTATTCAAAAAATAAGCCTGAAATTAAATTAATAATTAATAGAAAAAAAGCTCAAGACTTAGGCGTATCCATTGAATCAATTGGCAAAACTATAGAAACTCTCTATTCAGGAAAAACTGTAACAAAATTTAACCAACTAGGTAAAGAATACCCCATAATTTTACAATCAGATATAAAAAATAGGAAAAAAAGTGACAGTCTGAGTAAAATTTTTGTACGTTCAGATTCATCGGGAAAATTAATATCATTAGCTAATCTTGTTGAGTTTGAAGAAGTTGGGTCAGCAAAAATACTAGCAAGATATGATAGACAACGTGCTGTTACTATTAGTGCTAGATTAACTGGGGATTATTCTCTATCTGATGCTCTAAGTTATCTTCAAACAGTTGTGAACAACTCTGTGCCTGAAGCAAGAATAGAATGGAAAGGTAAATCTGAGGAATTAAAAGAAACTAGTAACGAATTATTTATTATATTTGCCTTAGCATTGCTAACAGCTTTTTTAGTTATGGCAGCAAATTTTAATAGTTTTGTTCACCCAGCTATAATTATGTTGACTGTTCCTTTAAGCGTATTTGGGGGAATAGTTTTTATTTTACTATTTAATTCGAGCATAAATATCTTTTCACAAATAGCATTGGTAATTTTAATTGGAATTTCTACTAAAAATTCAATTTTAATAGTTGACTGGGCAAATCAACTAAGAAGAACTGGAAAAAGTATTCAAAGTGCTGCTCTAGAAGCTTGCAAGCGAAGATTTCGAGCAATTATTATGACCTCACTTTCAACTATGATTGCAATGGTTCCATTATTAATTGGAAATATAGGACCTGGAGCTGGTGAAGCCAGTCGTTTAGCTGTTGGTTCAACAATATTTGGTGGTATGCTTATATCAACTTTTTTCACACTTTACGTAACGCCAACCATGTATGTTCTTCTTACAAAGAATACAAAAAGGATCGATGCAATTGATTTACAACTAAATAAAGAACTTAAAAGATAATATATTTATTTCTATCTAATATTTTTTGACATTCTTTTAATTGCTTCTTGTATATTTTAGATTTTTTTTCAACACTTTTTGCAAAAATGATTGCTTTTGTATCAGTCTTATATGCTTCCTTTTTATATCCTCCCCAACCCAAATAATAGTTTAAATATTGTCGATAAGAATCATCAAGCGGCACCTTATTTACTTTGTTCGTTTTGTTTATATACCAACCAATAAACATGACCGAATCTTTGAAGCGAGTTCGTAATGCTAAAGGTTTATCTGTTTCTTTTTTATATAATTCCCATGTTTTTTTAACTGCTTGAGAATATCCAAGTGAACTGGATGGCCTTTTATAAGGTACTATTTTAAATAATTTTGTTCTTTTGGGTTTTGCCCAACGATTAAATCCCGATTCTTGATTTACAAAAGCTAGTATAATGTGACTGGGAGCACCGTAGATTTCTGAACTTTTTTTTACATGCTTGTACCAAAGATATTTTTCACTAAAAATTTTACATGCATTGGTGGGGTGTTTGGGAATTGAATTACAAGATGCTAAAAAAAAAAAAATTATATAAATAAAATTATTTTTTAAAATCTTCTTTTGCACGCAATAATGCCTTTTCCATTTGATTTCTAATTTCACTGTCTTCTATATTAACTGAATTTATTTTAAAATCTTTTTGTATTTTTCTAAATACATCTTCACTACCCGCTTCTTCCATATCAGCTTTAATTACCTCTTGAATATAATTTTTCTTTTCTTCTTCATTTTTTGCTAACTGTATACTTGCCCACTCACTTAAATATTTATTACTCCTAGCTGCAATTTTAAATTGTATCTCTTCATCTATTTGAAATTTTTTTTCAAAACTTTTTTCTCTATCATTAAATTTATCACTCATGGTTTAAATAATAGATAAATCTTTACTGAAGAATATGCAACTATTACTCCTAAAAAATTAGCCATTAAGTCACCAAATTGAAAAGATCGATTAGGTATAATTAAATGAAAAATTTCAAGAATTAGAGATAAAAACAACATCACATAAGCTAATTTTTGAAAGTTCTCATTTCTTGAATAAATAATAAACCCTAAAAGTGAAACATATAGGTAATAAATAAAGTGATTAATACTTGTTCCAAAAGGGTTTTCTATAAAATCTGGTTGTTGACCCCAATTTCCATAAAGAAAATATCCGAGCAAACTTCCTGGAAAAAGTGAAATCACTATTAAAAGTAATATAGAAATATTAAAAATAAGTTTTAAAAATTTGATCATTTTATTAATATACAACAGTTATAATGAGACGTATTATATTTAATATAAAATGAATAATCTAATTTTAGTAAGACATGGTCAAAGTTTATGGAATAAGGAAAGAAGATTTACGGGGTGGGCCGACATTGAATTAACCGAAAATGGCAAACAAGAAGCCAGAAAAGCAGGAAAATTAATCCGTGAATTAAATATTGAATTTCATGCATATTTTTCTTCAAAATTAAAAAGAGCAATAAATAGCTTAGAGATTATTTTAAAAACTTTAGATAAAAAAAATTGTAATATATCTAAAACGGAAGCACTCAATGAAAGACATTATGGTGGACTCACCTCTCTCAATAAAGATGAAATAATAAGAAAATATGGAAGTAGGCAGGTAAAAATATGGAGACGGAGCTTTGATGCATCACCCCCCCCTATGGAAAATTTACACCCTTATAAAAATAAAATAAACTCAAGTATTTTATGCGAATCCTTAAAGGACACTTTTAATAGAGTTATTCCATACTACGAAAAATCTATAAAACCACTTATATCCTCAAAAAAAAATATCATAATTGTATTCCATGGAAATAGTATTCGAGCATTATTAATGAAAATTTTCAATATTTCTAAAGAAAAAATTGTTGAATTTGAAATACCGACAGGAAATCCACTTTTAATTCAATTTGATGATAATATAAAAGTTAAGAATTATAGATATCTTGACAAAGAAAGAACAAAAAAGATTTTATTTAATGTTTAAATTTTTCTATTAATTTTTTATAAATATTTAAAGTGCTAACATGAAAAAAATCATTTTTACTTATGAAACCATTTAATTCATTGGTTTCAATTAATCTATCCCAAATTTTATTAATAGAAAAAACTTTAGAACTTAAGTCAAAAAAAATCTCAGGTTTTATAATTTGTAAACCGGTATAAAGATATTTTAAATCTTCTCTCTTATTTCTTTTAATCAAATTATTTTTTAAATTAAAATCTCCTTTGAGATTTTTGTCAAAACTTTTTTCTTTATTCACAATAAGAAGTGAACACTTATTTTTTTCATTTTCAAAAAACAACTCTTCCATTAATTTTAATTCTTTTAAATAGTATGAATTCCAAATTGTATCTGGGTTAATAACTAAAAAAGGAATATTTGAAAAATGTTGAATTGCATTAAGTATGCCACCACCTGTATCTAAAATTTTGTCTTTTTCATTGATTATATTAATAGTTAAATTAAATTTATTGTTATTAATATATTCAATAATTTGTTCTCCTAAATAATGAACATTAATTACTACTTGTTTTACTCCATGCAACTCAAGAAATTTTAAAGTATTAGATAATAATGTTTTACTTCCAATTTTTAATAAAGGTTTAGGATTTTTTAATGTTAGTGGGTAAATACGCTTACCAAAACCTGATGCTAAGATCATTGCTTTTTTAATCATAAGCTTTATATAAAATATTAAAAGTGAATAGGCCTTTTATCTATCATCATAGCGGCCTCTTTTAATGCCTCACTGTGAGTAGGGTGAGCATGGCATGTTCTTGCTATATCCTCTGCACTTGCGCCAAACTCCATTGCAATTGCTGCTTCAGCTATCATGCTTCCTGCTAATGCATTTATAATAGAAACACTTAAAACTTTATCTGTTTTTTCATCTGCAATTATTTTAACAAAACCTTCAGTTTCATTATTAACTTTTGCTCTTGAATTAGCTAAAAATGGAAATTTTCCTATCTTATATTTAGTATTTTCTTTTTTAAGTTGTTCTTCAGTTTTTCCAACCATGGCCACTTCAGGCGATGTATAAATAACTGCAGGTATAACATTGTAGTTAACGTGACCTGCCTGGCCAGCAATTATTTCTGCTACCGCTATACCTTCTTCTTCAGCTTTATGTGCTAACATCGGGCCAATATTAATTACATCACCTATAGCATAAATATTTTTTATTGATGTTTCAAATTTTTCGTTAACTTGGATTTTGCCAAGCTCATCTAGCTGAATACCTAATTCAGAAATATCATTTTCTATATTTGCTTTCCTTCCCACGGCAATTAAAACTTTATCACATTCAACTCTTTCTCTTATGGCACTTTTATTATGTGTAAAATCTACTACTACTTTATTTTTTATTACACTAGCGTTTGTTACTTTTGAATTTAATTTAAAATTAATTCCTTGTTTTTCTAATATTTTTTTAAAATCATTTGATACATCACTATCCATTCCAGGAATAATGTGGTCCAAAAACTCAATGACCGTTACTTTTGAGCCTAGTCTTTTCCAAACACTTGAAAGTTCTAATCCAATATACCCTCCCCCAATAACAATTAATTCCTTAGGTACCTTTTCAAAAGATAAAGCTCCGGTTGATGAAACGACATTTTTTTCATCAATATTTATGCCTGGTAATGATGTTGAAACTGATCCTGTTGATATAACTATATTTTTTGCTTCATAATTAGTTTTTTTTCCAGAGGAACTTATAACTGTTACTTTGCCTTCGGCTGAAATTAAACCTTTTCCTTTTAAATGTGTAATTTTATTTTTTTTAAATAAAAATTCTATTCCTTTTGTCAGAGTTGATACTGATTCATTTTTGTTAGCCATCATTTTAGATAAATTTAGCTTAACATTAGTAATTTCAATGCCCAATTTGTTAAAATCATTTTGTGCTTTAAAATATATTTCTGATGAATGAAGTAAGCTTTTTGATGGTATACAACCAACATTTAAACATGTGCCCCCCAAAGTATTTCTTGTTTCAACACATGCAGTTTTTAATCCTAATTGTGCTGCTCTTATTGCACAGACGTAACCTGCGGGGCCTGAGCCAATAATAATTACATCAAAATTATTTTCCATTACTAAATATCTAAAAATAATCTCCTTGGTTCCTCAAGACATTCTTTGATAGTTTTTAAGAAAGAGACAGCCTCTTTTCCATCAATTATTCTATGATCATAGGATAAAGCTAAGTACATGATGGGTTTTATAACAACACTACCGTCTCTTACCACGGGTCTTTCTACTATATTGTGCATTCCTAAAATACCAGTTTGTGGCGGGTTTAAAATAGGTGTACTCAACATGCTTCCATAAATTCCTCCATTACTAATAGTAAAAGTTCCGCCTTGGAGATCATTAATAGTAATTTTCCCATCTCTAGCTTTTTCAGAGAGAAGAAAAATATTTCTTTCTATATCTGAAAAAGATAGTTCATCTGCTTTCTTTAAAACAGGCACAACCAATCCTCTGTCAGTACCGATAGCAATAGATATATTATAATAGTTCTTATAAATAATTTGATCATTTTCTATTTCTGCGTTTACAGCAGGAAAATTTTTTAAAGCGACAATAGATGCCTTAACAAAAAATGACATAAATCCTAATTTAACTGAATATTTTTCTTGGAAATCATCTTGATAGTCTTTTCTCATTTGAATAATGTTACCAACGTCCACTTCATTAAAAGTTGTTAACATGGCTGCATTATTTTGAGCTTCTTTTAATCTTCTAGCGATAGTCAATCTTAATCTTGACATTTTAACACGCTCTTCAGAGCCATGAGTAGATTTTCTATTTGATGGACCCGGCATATTGCCCATTAAATTAATTAGATCACCTTTTGAAATTCTTCCCTGTTTTCCTGTTCCTTGAATATTCGATATATCAATATTCTTTTCTTCAACTATTTTTCTTACTGAAGGTGACATGTGCTGTCTAGACCTAGGAGGTATATATTTTTTTCTTTCTGGTTTTTCAATTTCTTCTTCGACGTCTTGTTCTGCTAATGTATCTAAAATTAAATTTCCAGCATCATTTGCTTCTTCGTTTTGATTTAATAAAACTAAGTTTTCTGTTTTATTTTTCTTTACAATTTCTTTTTTTTTAGGAGTTTTTGGCGGTATGTAGGGTTCTTGATTTTGTTCTTCTGTCTTAATATTAGTAGTATTATCAAAAGTGTTTTTTTCTTCATTTACAATACCCAATAAAGAACCTACTTTTACAGTCTCTCCCTCCTTCACTCTTATTGAAGATAAAGTACCAGAAAAAGGTGAAGGCACTTCAATATTTACTTTGTCTGTTTCCAATTCTACTAAAGACTCGTCTGAATCAACTGTTTCACCTACCTGCTTAAGCCACTTTGATACAGTTGCCTCTACAACAGATTCGCCTAAAGATGGTACTAAAATTTCATTCGACATACCTAGTTAAGTACCTTTTCTATTATTTCCTTTTGCTGTGCAAGATGTTTTTTTAAATATCCAGTAGCAGGTGATGCCGACGCTTTTCTTCCTATATAACCAACTTCTTTTGCCTCTGCTTTTATATATTCAAGTGCCCATTGAATATAATTTCTTGCACTATTCCATGCTCCCATATTTTGAGGTTCTTCTTGACACCAAAAAAATTTAGCGTTTTTTTTAAATCTTTTTAGTTCTTTAGCAAGGGTTTTGACTGGAAAGGGGTACAACTGTTCAACTCTAATAATATAAACATTATCATTTTTAACCTTTTCTCTAGCATCCAAAAGATCAAAATAAATTTTACCTGAGCACATAATTACTTTTGATATATTTTTATCTTTTTTAAGTTTTATTAAGCCGTACTCTTTAATATCAGCCAGATCAGTTAAAATTCTATGAAAGGAATTATTTTTTCCAAAATCTTCGATATTTGAAATACATCTTTTATTTCTTAATAAAGATTTTGGTGTCATTATTATTAATGGTTTTCTAAACCCTCTGTGTATTTGTCTGCGTAAAGCATGAAAATAATTTGCTGGAGTTGTGCAATTTATAACTTGCAAGTTTTCTTGTGCACACAGCTGCAAAAATCTTTCGATTCTTCCTGAGGAATGTTCAGGTCCTTGTCCTTCATAACCATGCGGCAATAACATTACCAATCCACTCGCTCTTGTCCATTTTCTCTCTCCCGGTGCAATAAACTGATCTATTATTACCTGGGCCCCATTTGCAAAATCTCCAAACTGAGCTTCCCAAATAACTAGTGTTGTTGGTTCTGATAATGAATATCCATACTCAAAACCAAGCACAGCTAATTCGGAGAGCAGACTATCAATAACTTCGTATTTTTTTTGCTTTTTTGAGATATTGTTTAGAGGAACATAATTAGTGCCATCAGTTTGATCTCTAAGCACAGAATGACGCTGACTGAAAGTTCCTCGTCCAGAATCTTGTCCTGAAAGCCTAACTGGAAAACCTTCTTGCAACAAAGTTGCAAATGCTAGTTGCTCTGCTGTTGCCCAATCAAATCCTTTTCCTGAATTAAACATTTCCTTTTTTTTTCCAAAAATTTTTACTATTGTTGCGTGGGCATGAAAATTTTTTGGAATAAAAGTTAATCTATCTCCAATTTCTTTTATCATGTCTAATGAAACTCCAGTTTTTCCTCTCTTATCTTTTCCTTTTTCAGGTTTAAACCTTGTCCAAACTCCTTCGTACCACTCTAGTTTTGGCTTATACTCTTTTGCAGTTTTTAGTTGTTCATCTAGAAGATTTTTAAATTTTTTTTTATTATTATTAAATTCTTCAGAAGTAATTGTACCTTCTTTTATGAGTTGTTTAGCATATACATTAAGAGTAGTTGGATGTTGTTTAATTTTTTTATAAGTCAAAGGTTGAGTAAAGAAAGGTTCGTCACCTTCATTATGGCCAAATCTTCTATAGCAAAACATATCTATAACAACATCACGATTAAATTTTTGTCTAAAGTCCATGGCAACTCTTGCGCAGTGAACTACCGCTTCTGGGTCATCACCATTTACATGCAAAATTGGTGCTTCTACCATCTTAGCCAAGTCAGATGGGTACGGGGATGATCTTGCAAATTTTGGGTTTGTAGTAAATCCAATTTGATTATTAACAATAATGTGAATAGTTCCCCCAGTATTGTGTCCGGGAAGACCAGACATTGCAAAGCACTCCGCAACAACACCTTGTCCTGCAAATGCTGCATCTCCGTGTATTAGAATTGGAATAACTTCCTGTCTTTTTTTATCTTTATGAAAAAATTGTTTTGCTCGTGACTGTCCTAAAACAACTGGATTAACAGCTTCAAGATGTGAAGGATTATCTGATAGAGAAATATGTACTAGATTACCATCAAACTCTCTGTTTGATGATGCTCCCAAATGATATTTAACATCCCCTGCAGAATTTTTACCTGATGATTCAAATTCTCCCGCAAATTCATTAAACATTCTTTTGTATGATTTTTGCAATACATTTGCTAAAACATTTAATCTGCCTCTATGTGGCATTCCAATTTTTATTTCTTTTACACCTAATTGTCCGCCTCGTTTAATTATTTGTTCTAAAGCAGGAATTAAAGATTCCCCACCATCTATTCCAAATCTTTTTGTACCTAGAAATTTTACAGCTAAAAATTTTTCAAAACCTTCTGCTTGTATTAATTTGTTTAAAATACCTTTCTTCCCATTATCTGTAAATTTCAATTGATGTTCTTTTTGCTCAATCCTTTCTCTAAACCATACTTTTTCAACAGGATCTGAAATATGCATATATTCCGCACCTATAGTTGAACAATAAGTCTTTCTAAGAAATGAAAGCATTTCATTTACAGTTGAATAATGTCGATTTAGGTAACCGTTTAAATAAATTTTTTTGTTGTAATCTTCTTTTTTAAAACCATGATCTGTTGGATGTAATTCGTAAAGATATTTTCTCTCCATCATTCCAAGGGGATCAAGATTTGCAATTAAATGTCCTCTAATTCTATAAGCTCTTATAAGGGCTATAGCTTTCACCGATTCTTCTTTTTCTTTTTCATAATCTTTTTTTAATTTTAACTTTCCGTTAATAAAATTTTCTTTATTTTTGGCTATACTTTTTTCTAAAATATTTTTTTTTAGGATATCATTTTTTTTAGGAGCCCAACTTGGACCTAATATTTCTCTTTTTATAGCTTCTTGGTCTTCATCAAGACCATCAAAAAATTCTGTCCAACTCTGAGGGATAGACTTAGGGTTGTTTAGATATTTTAAATAAAGCTCCTTAATAAAAGGACCATTACTACCTTGTAAAAATGAAGTTTTTTCAAAGATTATATTATTTTTGTTTGCTGTCATTAATATTAAAAATATATATTAACTGATTATAAAATTGATAAAACTATCTTGCAAGTTTGTCGTACAAAGTTTTGCCAATTTCTGCTGGTGACTCTGCTATTAAAATGCCACATGATTTCATTTTTTCTATTTTATCCTGAGCATTACCTCTGCCAGCTGAAATAATAGCTCCTGCGTGGCCCATTCTTTTGTCTGGAGGAGCTGTTTTACCAGCTATAAAGCCAACAATAGGTTTCTTAACTTTTGAAGATCTAACAAATTCTGCAGCCTCTTCTTCGGAAGAACCTCCAATTTCTCCAATAAGTAAGATTGATTCAGTTTTTTCATCTTTTAGAAAAAGTTCTAAACAATCAATAAAATTAGTTCCGTTTATTGGATCTCCGCCTATTCCTATAACAGTTGATTGACCCAATCCATTTTTGCTTGTTTGTGCTACCGCTTCATAGGTAAGAGTTCCAGAGCGTGAAATAATTCCACAAGACCCCTTCTTGTGAATATTTCCTGGCATAATACCTATCTTACATTCTCCCGGAGTTATAATTCCAGGACAGTTTGGTCCGATTAAACGAGATTTTGAATTAATAATTCTCTCTTTTACCTTAATCATATCTAAAATAGGTATTCCTTCTGTAATACAAACAATTAAAGAGATTTCGCTTTCTATAGCTTCAACAATTGCGGATGCAGCAAATTTAGCAGGCACGTAAATCATTGTTGTGTCAGCTTTAGTTTTTTCTACAGCTTCCCTAACTGTATTAAAAACGGGCTTTCCTAGATGTGTTTGACCTCCTTTTTTAGGAGTAACTCCGCCAACTAAATTTGTGCCATAAGCAATAGCCTGTTCAGAATGAAAAGTTCCATGCTTTCCAGTAAAACCTTGACAAATTACTTTTGTATTTTTATCAATTAAAATAGACATTTTTATTTTGTGGCCTCAATTATTTTCTCGGCTGCATCAGCCAAATTAGCTGCAGATATAATCTTTAGATTAGATTTTTTTAATATTTCTTTTCCTAACTCTACATTAGTACCTGCTAATCTTACAACTAATGGTACTTTTAAATTAGTTTCTCTGGCAGCCTCGACGACACCTTGGGCTAATACATCACATCTCATTATGCCACCAAAAATATTAATTAAAATTCCTTTAACATTTTTATCTGATAATATAATTTTAAAAGCAGCTGATACTTTTTCTTTTGATGCTCCTCCACCAACATCAAGGAAATTAGCTGGTTCAGATCCATATAATTTAATTATGTCCATTGTGGCCATAGCTAGGCCAGCTCCATTTACCATACAACCAATTGAACCATCTAGCTTTATATATGCCAGATCATGTTTGCCAGCTTCAGTTTCAATGGGATTTTCTTCGTTTAGATCTTTTAAAGAAACAATTTCTGGATGACGATATAACGCGTTATCATCAAAACTTATTTTAGCATCAAGACAAAATAATTTTTTATCTTTAGTTAAAATCAAAGGATTAATTTCTATAAGATTAGCGTCTTTTTTAATCAAAACTTTGTAAATAGATTGGATAATATCAAATGCCTGGTTCTCTAAATTTTTAGGCAAGTCAAAAGGTTGAATAATTTTTTTAATATTTTCTTTGCTAACTGTGCTGGATATATTAAGTCTCGTTGTAATAATTTTTTTTGGGTTGTTTTTTGCAACATCTTCAATATCCATGCCGCCTTCGGCACTAGAAATAAAAGCAATTTTTGCACTTGATCTATCAATTAAACAAGACAAATAGAATTCTTTTTCAATATCACATGTTTCCTCAAGATATAATCTCTTAATTATTTTGCCTTGCGGTCCAGTCTGGTGCGTAACTAATTTTTTTCCAAATAACTCTTTGGCATTCTTTTTTAATTCATTCAAATTATTGACTATTTTTATTCCTCCAGCCTTTCCTCTTCCACCTGCGTGAATTTGGGCCTTGAGTACAATTTTATTAGTCTTTAAATTTTTAAATTTATTATCTATTTCATCTAATGAAAAAATTACAATTCCATTAGGAACCTTAACTCCAAATTTCTTTAAAATCTCTTTTGCTTGATGTTCGTGAATATTCATTTAATAATTATTTATTTATATACAGTTACACAAAAATTTTAACCATTAATTTCATTACAGTTTTTAATTTCATAACTATATAAAATTTTAGAAATTTTTATTTCTGTAAAACAACTTTCGTCAAGATACGTGTATATGAGTGATCCTTCTACTGGATAAATCGTATAAATAACTGAAATATTATTGTCTTTAATAAGTTTTACTAGCATTTTTTTATAACTAGTAAAATACTTGTTTTCTTTTTGAGGGTAATCAGTTCCATCAAATATATGCCATCTAGTTGGGGAAAAAAGTTTTTCATTTAAAATGCTCGAAAAAAAAGAGTAGTTAGTCCATAACATTTTCTTTCGTTTATCTTTTAATAAATGCGACTTAATTTGATTAATTAAAATAATTTCTTCATCTGGTTTATCTTTATATTCAGGAGTAATCCACTTTAAGCCAAAAAAAATTTTATCGATTTCATTAGCATCTTCAGATAATTTAAAATCTACATAATTTAATTCATGAAATTTTCTATTTTCATTAAATCTTACATGATATTTAATTGAGACAAATAAACAAACCGCTATTAAAATGAGAGAAGTCATATTTTTTAAACTAGCCTTTGAATCATCAATGCTAATATGAGAAAATCCAAATAATATAGGAATTAAAAAGAATATAAATGTTTGATTTCTTGTTAATAGTTGATGCAGAATCAAAGAAAATGTTAAAAAAACTAAAGTTAAAAAATAGTAAAAATCTTTACTTTTGTAATATTTATTTTCAAAAAAAATTTTTTTAAAATTTACATAAAATAAAGGAATTATAGCAATATAAATAAATTTAAAATGATCTACAGCTCCTCTGTAAGTAAAATTAAATTTTTCAAATCTTTGCACGCCTATGCTTTGTGGATAAAGTAAATATTGTTCTAAAAAAGATGATAAATTAATTTGTTGAAACTTCCCAAAAACAAATAAAAATAAAATAAAAAAAATTGAACTTAAAAATGAATATTTTATCCAGTAAAATTTCTTTTTAATTAATGAAAACATTACTAAGACTAAAATTGATGACAGAATTATATAAGAAGAAGGTACTTGCTTTGATAAAAATGCAAACCCAAAAAGTATAGGTAATAAGAGCCAATGTATTTTACTCTCATTTTTTATACCTAAGATTAAACTATAAATTCCTAATAATGAAAAAAATGCAGAGTGATGATCGACAAATGGGGTCCCACTTGTTGGGTACGCAAGTATAGAAAATAGTAATGCATAAATAAAACTAGCGTAAATATTAAGACTAAAGTTTCTAAAGAATAGAAAAGTTGCTACTGCCAAAACTGCGTTTATAAACGATGCGTGCAGAACATAACTTTGCCAATTTACTCCAAAAATATAAAAAAAAATTGCCTGAACATAATCAACAAAAGGTCCAGAAATAATCCAATAATTCTTAAATGGATACTCCCCTAATAAAATTCTAGATCCGGTATCAAAATGAGAAAAGCTATCAACTGGAAAAATTCCTTTATTGCCATAATACTGATTTATCAATAATGAGAATAAAGTAAGTATCGCAATCAGTATTTTTTGTTTAGATATTGATTTCATTTAAAATTTATTAACTTTAAAAAACAATTATATATAAATATATTTTCAAAAAAAATTTAATTTAAATTTTTATGAATTTTTTCTGCAGTTAACTTACCTGAAAGAAAACAGTCATCTGACCAAAGATAAGCCCATTTTCCAAATCTCCCCACAAAATCGACATTATATTTTTTAAAATAATCAAATATCAAACTCCTATTTCTTGAGCAATTTTTATCAAAAATAACATTTGCATATTTTAAAAATTTTACATTAATAACTTCTAAATCTTCTTCTTTAAAAATTCCAATTTTAATCAGATTGTCTATTGTATTTTTTTTAACATAATTTAAATAATTATTAGTAATTTTGACTTTATTGTCTACAAATATTTCAGCTTGGATGCAGCTTTTATTTTTTGGTGCATTATATTTAGATAATTGGCTGGGTGAATAAACTCTAGCGGCTTTAAATTTTTTGTCATAGATATAAAACCAAGTTCTCATTTTAATTTTTTTTTTTATTCCAATTGAAATTAAAATGCCGGCCGTACATCTTAGTTGTCTTGAAGCTTTTAATACTTTAGTTGGTAGATTTGTAGAAAGCTTACAAAATTCTGGAAGTGGTATTGTGGAAACTAATTTACTAAACTTTAATTTTCTACCCTCATCTAAAACTATTTCCTTTTTTTTTAAATTAATTTTTTTAATTTCTTTATTTAATTTTATAGATTGATTTTTCTTAAGTTTACTTAAAAAAGATTCGTATCCTCCATGCTTTGGATATCTCATTTGACTGGAGTAAAAAGTATTTTTATAAATATTAAAAAAGGCTCCAATTATTAAATCTTTTAAATTTATAGGTTGCATTCTAAATTTGATCCAGCTTGTGCTCATACTACTACTTTTGGTAGCCCAGTACTTTTCTGTATAAGCAATTGGGAAATTTCTAGCAAAATAACTGCCGTATGAGCCTTTGAGCCAATTTTCATAATTTTGCTTTTTATAATTCTCATTTCTATAACGAAATAAATAGCTTAATATAATTTTTATCTTTTCGACTATACCTAGAGGGAAAAGATGGAATTGTGGAGAATGATCAATCCACGTATTTTTATAAAGATTGTTCGGCCTGGGGTTAATTTTGAAATTTTTTGCTGAAGATTTAAAAAAAAACTTTGCAGTTTTATTTTTTGCATGAGATATATGAATAAAGTTATCAAAAACGTATTTTTTAATTTTAAAGCTTTTTAATAAGCCTCCACATCTTTTTTGTTTTTCAATAACTCTATTCTTAATTTTGAACTTATTTAAAAAATGAGAAACTGTTAAACCTGAAATACCCCCACCCAGTATTACAACATTTTGAGTGTTTATTTTTTTGGTCATTAATTTAATAATTATATCCTTTCAGATAAAAAGCAAATATATTAAAAGCTTACTATCAAAATGAAAAAAATCTCTGTGAGTCTTTTAGTTTTTAATGAAAACCATAATTTGGAGAAAACTATTGCAAAAGCTTATAAGACGTTGGAGCAATCAAGCTTTAATTATGAACTATGGGTATTTGATAATAATTCTAATGATGGGACGGATTCACTTGTTAAATCTTTGCTGAAAAAATTTAATAATTTAAAGTATTTTAAACAAAAAGAAAATTTAGGTTATGCTGGAAACTTCCACTCAGCACTTAAGGTGCCAGTTGCAGACTATAAGTGTGTTATCGATGGCGATGGGCAATATGATATTGAAAATATAGTAGAGTGTATTCATGCTTTAGATCAAGGTTATGATATTTTAATAGGAATAAGAAAACCAAGAAAAGATCCTAGAATTAGAATTTTTATGTCTCTAGTCCTTAAAATTCTTTCACGAATACTGCTTGGATCTCAGCTAAATGATATTAATGCAGGATTTAGATGCATGACTGCAGATGCAGCAAATCAAATCGATATAAAATATCGATATAATTTTGTTAATCCTGAAATATTTTCCTTATCTATTATAAAAAAATTAAAAATCTGTGAAAAAATTATTAAACACTATCCAAGAGAAGGTGGTAGAAGTGAATTAAGTGGAATAAAAAATATAATATTTAATTCTTTCAGAATGGTTAAATATATGATCGATTTGAAAAATGAAATTAAAAAATCCCAAACAAACTAAAAAGTCTTTTATTTATGATAAAAATTATTAAAAAAATTAAATTTTCAAGAAACGAAAATAGAATGAAAGACAATGGAAATATATCTGAAAGATTAAAATATTTTAGAGAAGGAAAAAATAAAAATTTACAATTTGTATTAAAAAAAAGATTTGATTGGATGAATAAATATATAGATAAAGATGATATTGGCTTGGAAGTGGGTAGTGGACCGGGTTTTTCAAAAGAATTTATTATTAATAAAAATTTAAAACTAAGTGATTTTGACGACCATCAACATCTTGATTTTAAAAATATTGATGCTCTAGATACCAAGTTTGAACATAACTCTTTTAATTACGTTATTGCAGCTCACGTGCTTCATCATATTCAATATCCATTAAAATTTTTTAAAGAAATGCATAGAATTTTAAAGAAGGATGGTAAATTGATAATTCATGAAGCTAATCTTTCAGTTTTATTACAATTTATAATTATAATAATGAGGCATGAAGGATTTGATTGGACAAAAGATATTTGGAGTGAGTCAATTCCAGCAATTGATGATGAGGATTTATGGGCTGGAAATAATGCAATTCCAAACCTTGCATTTGATGACAAAACTATTTTTAATAAATATTTAGGTTCTTTTTTCAAAATCCAATATGACGAAATACTACATTGTTTTACATTTTTGAATTCTGGGGGAGTAACTTCTAAAACTTTTTATATACCCTTAAATTACTTTTTTTTAAATATTTTAGATAAAATTGATTATATTTTTACTAAAAGCTTTCCAAAAATATTTGCAATGAATAGATGTCTAGTTTTAAGAAAAATATGATTAACTATAAGCTTTCATCAATATCTTTTGCTACTTTATATAAATCTTGAACTGCTTTTATCGATAAATTAAATTGATCTTTTTCTTTGCTGGATAAATCAATTTCAACAATTTTTTCGACACCATTTTTTCCAATTATCACAGGCACTCCTGCATATAAATTTTTCACACCATATTCTCCATTTAAGTAAGCGGCACATGGTAAAGTTTTTTTTAAGTTTTTGATGTAAGATTCTGCCATCTCGACACCAGAGGCTGCCGGAGCATAAAAGGCTGAACCTTTTTCTAAAAGTTTAATTATTTCAGCTCCACCTTTTCGAGTCCTTTCAACAATTGAATCTAATTTTTCTTTTTTAATCATTTGACTTAATGGCTTTCCATTTACTTTTGTATAATTTGGCATTGGTACCATAGTGTCTCCATGCCCCCCTAATACTAAACTTTCTATACCTTTTACTGGAATCTGAAGCTCCTGAGAAAGAAAATATTTAAATCTTGAAGTATCTAATATCCCTGCCATTCCTACAATTTTATCTGTTGGTAAGTTAGAATATTTTTGCAGAGCCATAACTATAATATCTAAAGGATTTGTTATGCAAATTACAAATGCATTAGGTGAGTTTTTTTTTATTCCGTCAGCGACTTGTTTTATTATTTTTAAATTTATTCCCAATAAATCATCTCTTGTCATTCCGGGCTTTCTTGGAACTCCTGCGGTAATAATAATTACGTCAGAATTTTTAATATCCTTGTAATCATTGGTACCAATAATATTAATATTCAAACCATCTACTGAAGTTGATTGAGCTATATCTAAAGCTTTACCTTTGGCCAAACCTTCGGCTACATCAAAAAGAACAATATCTGCAAGTTCTTTGATTGCTATAAGGTGAGCTAATGTTCCTCCAATATTTCCAGCTCCAATTAGTGAAATTTTTTTTCTCATTTTTTTACTTCATTGTTGGCATGATAAATTCTGGGTTAGATCTTAAACCAGATGGCCATCTTGATGTAATAGTTTTTAGTTTTGTGTAGAATCTAACTCCTTCTGGACCATGCATATGTTGGTCACCAAACAAAGATCTTTTCCAACCACCAAAGCTATGAAATGCCATTGGAACAGGTATGGGTATATTGATACCAACCATTCCAACCTTAATTTGATTAGCGTAAGTTCTTGCTGTGTCCCCATCTCTTGTGTAGATACTAGTTCCATTTCCAAATTCATGGTCATTAACTAATTTAACTGCTGATTCAAAATCTTTTACTCTAACTATCGAAAGTACTGGTCCGAAAATCTCTTCCTTATAAATTTTCATATTAGATTTTACATTATCAAAAAGGCAACCTCCTATATAAAAGCCTTTTTCAAAATCTTGAAGTTTTATATTTCTTCCATCTACAACAAGTTTAGCACCTTCTTTAACTCCTAGATCAACATATCCTTTAACTTTTTCTAAATGTTCATTTGTAATTAACGGACCCATTTCAGAATTTTTGTCTGAACCCGGTCCAATTACAAGTGATTCAACTTTTTTTGAAATTTTTGAAACTAATTGATCTCCAATACTTCCTACTGCGACAGCTACCGATTGGGCCATACATCTTTCTCCGGCTGAACCGTATGCTGCTCCCATTAAACCGTTCACGGCTTGATCCAGGTCACAGTCTGGCATTACAACACAATGATTTTTTGCGCCACCCAAAGCTTGTACTCTTTTTTCATTTTTAGCAGCATTTTCATATATATATTTTGCTACTGGAGTTGAACCAACAAAGCTTACGGCTGATACATCTTTATTTGTTAACAAAGCATCTACAGCCTCTTTGTCTCCATTCACAACATTTAAAACTCCATCCGGTAAACCTGCCTCTTTAAATAATTCAGCTAATCGAATTGAACAAGAAGGATCTTTTTCAGAAGGTTTCAATATAAAAGTGTTTCCACATGCTACAGCTAAAGGAAACATCCACATCGGAACCATTGCCGGAAAATTAAACGGAGTAATACCAGCGCAGACTCCCAAAGGTTGTCTGGTAGACCAACTATCAACATCAGTCCCTACATTTTCTGTAAATTCGCCTTTTAATAATTGAGGTATACCACATGCAAATTCAACAACCTCTAATCCTCTATTTAAAGATCCTTTTGCATCGTCGTAAACCTTTCCATGCTCCGAAACTATTAACTTAGTAAGCTCATCAGAATTTTTTTCTATAAGCTCTTTAAATTTAAAAAGAACTCTAGCTCTAATAACTGGCGGTTTATTTGACCAAGATTTAAATGCTTTTTTAGCTTCTTGAACAGCCAAATCCACATCAGCTTTTGAAGCTAAATTAACTTGAGAGGTTTCTTCGCC
>Ga0114993_10002678_pt1 | contig 19183 bp, 12 predicted proteins | sample ArcticOcean_MG_C_FD_87042 | JGI IMG/M metagenome (GOLD analysis project Ga0114993, IMG submission 87042) | Marine microbial communities from western Arctic Ocean - ArcticOcean_MG_CB2_150 | ecosystem: Environmental > Aquatic > Marine > Oceanic | place: Arctic Ocean: Canada Basin | collected...
GAAATTAACTCGTCGGCTCATTCTTCAATAGGCACGCCGTCACCCCGATAAATCGGAGCTCCGACCGTATGTAGGCCCACGGTTTCAGATCTATTTCACTCCCCTCTCGGGGTTCTTTTCACCTTTCCCTCACGGTACTGGTACACTATCGGTCGCAAATGGTATTTAGCCTTGGAGGGTGGTCCCCCCGGCTTCCCACGGGATTTCTCGTGTCCCGCGGTACTCAAGAACGTATCGGAAGCCTCTTCTTTTTCATCTACAGGACTTTCACCCCCTATGGTGGCCCTTTCCAGGGACCTTCGATTAAAGAAGAGGTTTTTGACTCCCTGGGGTCGCTGAGGCTTCCCCGGACACGTCTTACAACCCCTCTGAAACATAGGACCTCAGTCCACTAAGCTCCAGAGGTTTGGGCTCCTCCCCGTTCGTTCGCCACTACTAAGGGAATCTCTTTAGATTTATTTTCCTCGAGGTACTGAGATGTTTCAGTTCTCTCGCTTACCCGCTCTAACCTAAGGGTTCAGATAGAGCTATCCCGATATTTACATCGGGATGGGTTACCCCATTCGGGAATCCCCGGTTATGCTTGTTAGACAGCTCACCGAGGCATTTCGCAGTCTTACCACGCCCTTCATCGGCCATTTGCGCCAAGGCATCCACCGTGGGCCCGTATTAACTTAACCCACATTCAGACCCGTAAACCTCTATTCAGTTTTTAAAGTGCACTAAAAATGGCGTTGGATGCTGCCAAACGCCCAGGAGTTAGCATAAGTTAAAGCGACCCATATATAGTCAGATGCCCAGCTTTTTCTTGCATCTATATATGGACGCAAAGATCATTATACGTGCGCAATTTACAGTCGTCAAGGGGCTCTTAGTCGCAAATTAGCTAATTCCCAGCACGCTTTTGCATCCTATCTATCTGGCCCCCTGCTCACAAGCGCCGATCTATATAGGCCCTCCCCTTATCCTGAACCGACCGTCAACCTCGTCACTCTCCAGCAGTGAGTCTCAGGTGTTTTGGAGGCTCATCAGGGAGTTGCCAGACAATCTCCTCGTGGTTCCACTCCCTGTGATAGGCGTTGGCTGTTATGATGCCTGTCTTATAAACTGACTCAAAGGTGATCCAGTCTCGCTTCTCAATGGCCTTGTTCATAGCCGTCAGCGGACCTTTGATAAATGCCTCCATGTGCGCCGTGTACTTTGGCCGAGTGATCTCCCCAATTCGCAGCGCCTTCTCAAGTTCCGATGACTGAAGCGCAGCCAGCTTCCAGTTCCCGCCCTTTGCTGCGTAATAGAGAATCCAATAGCGGTCACTCACCTCAGCCATAAGGCGCGCAAGGCCGGGCTGAATCCCGCCAAGTTGGTCCAGAGTTATATCTGTATGAGACGTATGTGCAACTGGCTGCTGTTCTTGCATCATGCTATTTGCTCATTCACTAATTTCACCTGTCCTAATCTACTACTGCGTCCACTACATAACCAACTTGCCGTAAAAGTCAGTGTTTTCCATAACTTTATGCGCCCTAGCCAGATCCTCAAGCAGGTGATGAGTGATATCTCAGCCGTGTACTTGAGCGAGCAGGTCAGTCATCAGTGAGGAGATAAATCTGACTCCTGCAATGGTACGGGAGTATTCCATCCTTGTAGGTCCGATGGCGCTTATGGAGCCAAGCCCTACACCAGGAAGTCCGTACTGGCATACAACCATGCTAAGCGGGTGGAGAAAATCAACACGGTTCTCTTCTCCGATGATGACCTTCATATGACCCCACTCCGGAGCCTCTGCTAAAACGACTTTTGGAAGGTCTTTGTCTTCCAAAACTTCTACCATCTCTCTGGCCTTCTCTCCCTGGGAAAACTCTGGCTGATTGAGAAGCTGACGCAATCCCTCAACATAATGGTCTCTATATAGAGCGCTGTCTTCTGCCTCCATCATATCGAGGACCATGTCAGTAACAATTCGCTCGAACGGAGAGACATCGACTGTTTTAGCCATTATCTCCTGGCGGCTGAGGCCGCTCAAGGAAGCACTCAATCTGTTCGCTACTGCCTGCAAATCGTCGTTGCTGAGAGGTTCGTTGAGGGGGAGAAGCAGTTTCCTGAGCTTGACCTCCTGAAGGACTAGGATGAGGAAGGCCAGGGATTCCTGAACCTGAACCAGGTTTATACGCATAAGCCGAGACTCAGGCTCTCTTGGATAGGTCACTATGGCTGCGTTATTGACTAAGTGCGAAAGGGCTGTTGCCGCCAGTTGAGTCCAAGCCTCGATGTCTCGCTCAGCATTGGCAAACTGGTAACGGAGGGTGTACTGGAACTCCATTGGGAGCTCTTCTACCTTAGAAAGGGTCTCCACGTAAAAACGGTATCCCTTATCTGAAGGCACAGCGCCTGAAGAATGATGTGGTCTAGAGATGTACCCCTGGTCTTCTAGGTCAGCCATGTCGTTACGGACGGTGGCCGAGCTTACACCCAGCGAGTGTTTCCTCGTAACTGACTCGGATGACACAGGTACAGCCGAGCCTACGTATTCTTCGACTAGCGTCTTAAGGAGTTCTGATTTTCTTTCAGTAAGCATTTGCCACATCTCTAGGACATCATTTAAGGGATTGTCTGCAAAGCACTCTAATATGGCTGAATCTACCATTCTGGCTACAATGATGTCAAGAGATATTGACCATGCTTGAAGCCATGGTTATACTTCGCGCAATAGGCACTAAACTAATATAAGGGGTTAACCTGTGCAAGCACAATCAGTAGCTAGAACTTCAACTCTAATAGACGCGGTAATACCACACAGAGGATTGTTGGTGGATGCAGCGTTAATAGTAGGATTCGCCTTTTTCACCGCTGTCTTTGCCCAGATTGCCGTTCGGTTCCCCGGGACCACTGTCCCGATAACGGGCCAGACATTTGCGGTCCTGGTAGCTGGTGCAGCCCTTGGGAGCAAACGGGGTGCGCTTAGCATGGTTGTGTATATGATGATGGGCATGTTCTTAATGCCCGTCTTTTCACCTTCAAACAGCCTTCTGAATGCAGAAACAGTCCACTTCATTCTTCCGTGGGCCGGCACAAGCGGATTCGTATGGGACATGGCTAGTGGTGGATATATAGTTGGCTTCGTCCTTGGAGCCTATCTAGTAGGGCTGTTGGCGGAGCGAGGCTGGGACCGTCGTACCCGAGTGTCCCTAGCCATGATAGTCAGCAACCTTAGCATATATGCGATTGGTCTTCCCTGGCTTGCATTGTTTGTTGCCTTTGAGACAATACCAGGCTATATAACCTATTACGAATACTTCACAGGCAATAACGTCTTGGATAAGACTCTTGCTGGCGGTCTTTACCCATTCATTGGAGGGGATGCCCTCAAGCTTTTGCTTGCCGCTATGGTGTTGCCAGGTGCCTGGCAGGTTGTACGTCGCTTCCGCGGCAAAACTGACCAAAACTAACAAGAAGAACTTAAGAAAAACGCTCCCTTACATTAGATAGTAAGGGAGCGTTTTTCTTTGCAACCCGGACCCACATTTTCCAGTCGCTCCATTACTCTTCTATTCTTTTCTTTTCTTCCGGTTCTCTTTCCTACTCTCATGTAGGCCCTAGGAATACTCTGGCAAGCTCTATTTGTTTATAAACAAAGCCTATCTCCTGCGTTCACCATTGGGCTGTACTGTACTTCAATGTCCCAACGCCTTATCTACGTATTTAGATACATCCCTCTATGGCCTGACTTGTATACCTGCTTACGCTCTTCACAGTGCGTACCATGATCTTCCGCATAGAGTAGCAGTGTCTTACTGTGTTACTACAAGGGATAAAACAACAGGATGAGTTACTCACTGGATTCACCTATGGATTAAGCGAATGCCTTTGGCATAGCACTAGTACAGCCGCGTTCGGTTAGCCAATGGCAAGGGGACACAGTACTGCTTGTTAGCGAGGGTGCGGTTGCTGTGTTTCCAATATTAACCACCACTAGGTAATGCAATGGACTGAAATAGAGGTTCTACTCTAGTACGTTCATGAGGTAAGCAGCAATACAACCGGAAGAGCTTGGTGGATGAAACACAGTATGCTTTCTTTATGAATAAGCCGCAGTGATACGTTTATGGATTATTAGGTACAGCGTTGCGTTGGGTGCTGGTAGATGCCAGAGGGTTGTGGGCGTGGATGACTTCGGTTTGGTCATCTCTCAAATTGTGCGCTATTGACCAAGGGGTATTTAATGCCCAAAAAGAAACCTCCCTCCTCATGGCTTGAGGAGGGAGGCACTTTAAATCTTTCTATTACCGTTCAGACGTGGATGTTACGGAGTGAGTGTCCCGTCTTCAGTTACGAATACGAGCCAGCCTTCACCATTCTTTGCCCTTACATCCGCGGCCCCTACGAGTGCGCCAGCATCGTTATAGATAGCCTGGCTCGCACGCTCGACTGTCCAGCCCACGCCAGGAGTCGGGTTGTATGTGTAAGCTACGCTCCATTTTATGCTACTCAGGTAGGAGTCAAGGTCAATGCCAGTGGCGCCTGAAATTGACGAGTAGCCTATGGCGTTCCATCCCTGCAAGACCTGTTGGGACGGAGGCAACTGCATTGATGCAGTCTCAATAAGCACCTTTGCTGTTGTCCGAGCCGTGGCGGTTATAAAGTATGCCGCGCCAGGAGCAAGCGTCGAGACATCTCCTGTGAACAGACCTGTCTCGGCGTCCTTGGTGGAGGTCAGCCATGGGTTTTTACCACTAACATCCTGCGCTCTGTCGTATACGACTACTGAAGTCACCGGCAGACTACCAAACAGGGTATTGAGGTTTCCACCATCTCCAACTGGATTACCAGGTATGGAGACTAGGTTCACGCCAGGGTTCAGTACAATTGAAATCTTAGCCTTGGCTGTGACTGTCAGGGTATGGGTGAAGGAGGTGCTAGCGTTGAGAGCATCATCCTGCACCACTATGACGTACTTGTGGGTTCCCACTGGCAAGTTTTTCGCCAGTGTAACCGTGGCGTGAGTCTTATCTGTATCTTGTGTGAAGGCTGCGTCTGCAGAGTTCACAGCCCCTGTTGTAGTACCTATGAATACCTCAGAAGATACATCAACTCCATTCAGTGTGGCCGTTTTAACTGTTACGGCCCTGTGGGTGTCGTCAGACTTGGCTGAGGCGGTGCCGGTGCCGGTGCCGTGCTCGTCCTCATCATATCTAACGACGATCCAGACGTCACCCTCTGTGGCAGTTCCTGTCGCAGTAGGGTACTGCACTGCTGGAGCTGCATCGTCAACCTGGAAGGTTACAACGTCTGCTGTACTAGCAACGCCTGCCAGAAGGGAGTCTCCTAGTATTGTTTGGTTACCTGTTGAGTCGCTGCCTGTTGCAACAATCCACTGCTTGGACGCACCAGCTGTTGTATTAGCAAAGCTTGTTGTCCATGTCGTAAGAGCAGTGGACTGGACAGTCTGAGCTGTACCAGCTCTTCCAGCAGTAGTCCCTACGGTCACTGTCGGCCTAGTTACAACAGTGGGAGGAACGCTCAGTGTCTCACTGGAGGTCACCGTAATCACTATGTTCTTTTCTGAGTAACCTAGGTCAGTAGTTACTGTCAAGATTGGGCTAAGCTTGTCAGCGGCAGTCTTTGTACCAGTTGTTCTGGCATTACCAGCCTTGTCACTTATCGAGCCGACAAGTTGAACTGATGGCGTGGCGTTGGTGGCCTGCGTGGGCACCTGCAAGTATATGGCAGAGCCTACGACTTTTGTGCCGTCCAATGTCTGCGCAACAGCGTTAACAAAGACGGAGGTCGGTACTATTCCGCCTACGGTGAAGTCATTAACTGATACGGTAGCAGGGTCTATTGGCGCCCCACCTGTACCAAGGGAGAAGTCAAACCTGACCCAGTCAGCATAGTCGGCCTTCTCTACCTCTTGCCCTGAGGTGGCGGTCACACCAGGGTTCTTCAGGAAGACTCCTGTTCGTGCGGCAATGGCTGTGGGGCCAGTAGTGTCCACAGTAAATTTGAACGGGTTATCTGAGGCTCCTTGAGCCAAAGGAGAGGACCCAAGAGCACCTTCGTTAACTGTTGTGGTAGCGGCCACGTCTCTAGTCGGCACATTGCCAACTCTGTCAACGGTGGTTAAGTACCAGCTCTTTGCGCCTTCTGTCAAAGCTGCGGTTGGTGACAGGGAGGCATCAAATCCGCCAGCGGTATTCAATGAAATAACTGGGTCTCCACCAGCACCAGCTGGTTTTACCAGAGTTACACCGCCAGCTACGAGACCAGAACCAGAGTCACTAACGCTGGCCAACATCTGCTGTGTTCCAACACTGGTGAACAGCTTATGTGTGGGCGTCTGAAGGACTGTGACAGGAGCTACCAAGTCAATAATAGCATTTTGAGTGTTGACTATGGTTCCAGCTGGGCTGGAGTCAATGTAGGTGACGGTAACCTTCTCTCCGTCTGCAACTGGCAACGAGCGCTTTATGAGCTCAGAAGCGGAAGCTGAGGCGGCCAAGGGATGGGCAGTCGTATTAAGGAGGACTCTTGCGGCTTCTATACGAGCCAAGAAGATGGTGCCAGCTGAGTCAACACCAGGTGTACCCAGTCCACCAGTAGTGTTGAGTTCTGATATAGAAACAATTGTGTCGGCGCCATCGTTTGCAGCGTTGGCAGCTTCTGTCTCTATCCTGCCTAGATCAGCGGCAGAGAAGAGGGCAACTGAGTTAGAAAATGCGTCTGAGGACACTCCTGTCTCTGTGCCAGTAAGCAATCGGCTCTTACCAAGAGACACTGAGCTAGGTGTGGAAACTGTAAAGAGCTTCGTCTTCACGTCTACCACTTCAAAGCTGAAGTTTATTACTACTTCAAGGCCTACAGTAGGAGCACCTGATCCGACAGTGACAGTACCAGTGGTACTGTCCACAGAAACGATGTCTAGAATCTGTGTTGTCTCATTGCCGACCCCTGCACCCTTGAACACCGTCACTGAGCTACCAGGGATATTGAGTGCAACGGCTGAGTAATCTGTGTAGACGTATTCGATAGTTATACCATCGGTTACGGCTACTGAACCAGTCTGCGCATTTAAAATTGTTACTGCAGTAATCGTGTTGTTTAGGAAGGTGGGCGTGAAGGTAGTCGTTGCGACTCCACCAATCTTAACTATCACGTCAGCTGCATCGATTACGCCGTCATGTACAGCAGGAGTGCCGTGGGCCCTGTCATTCGCAGGCTTCGCCAGTGTAAATACCTGGCTGGTCGCATGACCGGTGTTGTCTAGGGTTTCAATTTTGCTAGCCTCACCAGCAATGACGCCTGCGACCGCTGAGGAAGCGCCACTGAGGGGGATCACGAACACATTCTTCGTTGAGTTCAGGATCGCTGCGTCAACTACTACGTTTGCAAACCGCACCTGTCCTGTCCTCAGAGGGCTCAGGTCAGCGTCGGTTACAGTCGCTGTAACTACATTAAATCCGGTTTGATCAGAGTAGTAGGTCTTGGCGGTTGCCCCGCTTCCTACAACTACTCCGCCACTTAGTGCGGCAGTTCCTGCTACCGCGGCTCCGACAGAGCCCATTGGCAACATCGCTATAAGAAGCGAGAGAACTGCTAGGATTCCGATAAATCTACCTTTGGTTTTCACTAAACCCCCCCTTATGTTGTTGTACCCGACTGTATACGGGTTGCTTATGATTTTCCGACCGTTGTGCATACCTTTCGCCCGAGAGAACTATTTCTCCGAGCACAAAAGTAGGGCCTGCTCTTGGTGGGTGCCTATCTAGGTGCATATACTCCGTTTCACCGTTCCTTTCGCGGTCGAACCCAATAGCCTTTTTACACTATACCGCTCAGCTTTGTCAATCCCAACGAATAGATTCATCAGTAAATTGCGGGGGTTAACCACTATTTACCTGCGCCTCTCCGGAACCTTATTCCAGAGAAGAACCAATCCATTCTTAAGTTGAACCAACTAGATTGTGTAACGAGACACAAAAACTTTAAGAAATATAGCCTGAATCCATTACATTGTCAATGATTTTTCGTACCTTATTTGTGCCTTCTTTTAGGCAGAACTCACTAGCGCTACACATTGTGGTTCCGATGAGCTATTTTGACCTACTTAAAAATGACTTGCGCAACTGCATTACTGCATTGTAGAGAAGGCAATAGAAACTCTCGACATGACGACATCATCCCAGTGAATCAAGGGTCTCGGCCAAGTCACGAGCTATGCATGTAAAGATGGGGGTATCACGTTCAGTGTATGGTCGTGCCTCTGACCCACGGAGATCTATCACAAGCTCAAGGAAGTCCTTTGGGGAGTCTGTCTCGAATCCGAGCATGAACTCCTGGTCATCCAGGCCGTAGGAGTAGGTTGTGGTTATCTTAACGGTTGGGTACTTGTGCCCGACGCTAAAGTGATCGGTCATCATGCTCTGCCGGTCTTCGGCAGAAAGCTGGTACCAAGAGTGGGTCTTTGTAAATGGGTAGACGAAGAGATATTTCCTGCCAATCTGACGAATACTGGCAGTGGTCCCTTCTTGGCCGGGATGTCGGTGCGCTCCAACATAAGGGGAATGTCTGGTCATGGATAGGAATGAGTATGGTATTTCCAAGTGCTTCCCAAGGTTGGTTCTCCACAGACGCGTTCCCATTTCTTGCAACTGATCTAAGTCCGGAGCAACCTTCCAAAGAAGAAAATCACAATCACCGCGGAGGCCCACCAAACTATATGGCAGTACGGAGACGTCCGCGGACAACTCGTCCAGTACAGCAATGAACTCCTGCTTGTGCTCCTCTTTTTCACTTGAGGGAAGCCGCCGCCACTGCGGGTCGAGCTTATAAAAATCGTATTTGACGAACTGGCTACGTTGTTCTTCCATAATTTACCTCTAAGCGTAAGTGTAATTCAGATGTACAAATGCCCAATCCACCTGGATGTTCTTTGAGGTGTGATGATACCTCAAATTAGCATTATATGAGTATCCAGTATTTCTGAGATTAACATAGGAGACGATCTCGCATCTCTAATTTACGACGCTGCACGTGCACAGAGCACTCCACTTCATGTTAATAACGTTGCTGTGGTTACACAGAAGATAGCGTCAAAGCCGAAGGAACTGTTGTTGCCCTCAGAGAGATTGAGCCTTCTTAGCTGGCTGCAGAATTTGCTCGACAGACAATGACCCTCATCTTGTGTAGATGATGCTTCGAGAAACTAAGCGGGTTATGAAGATGGACAATGGAGTTCTGATTGCAGATACCCATAATGGGTTCATCTGCGCCAACGCTGGAGTAGGTGCATCCAACTTTCCCATTTTGGCTAACCACTCAAATGGGGTACGTCCTAAATACGTATCTATAAAATGGGATGCCTAAATGATGTAAAGGGTACAACCAAAAGGGTGCAAATAATGGGTACAACTATTTAATCTCTTACTCTTAGATTATCTTAGGTCTATTAATAGCTAGTGATTTACAGTTTCTTCAATAGACAATGTCTAATAATTTAAGAAACTCATCTCTAAGTCTTTCTCCGTTTACTTTATGATAAGCAGAGTAGAGCAATGAGTAACTTTTTCAATATTGTATTCCCCCCTAAGTTCTTATTTAATATGTCATAAGCATCATCACCAAAACAAATCAATAAGGGGTCAATTGAGCCTATATCCTCTAACTCTTGCTCAAAAGAAATAATATTATCAGTCACCATTGAAGGATTATTTTTTAAATCTTCCTTAACCTTACCAGATTCTTTTTCAGGAAAATCTTTTATTATGTCAGTCATATATGCACCCCAAAATGGAGTATCTTTTACAGCATATCTAGTTTTATAGTCTTGTGCTCTAGGATGCCCATATAGCGAAGGTAATATACATATAATTAATACATCCCCTAGTTATAGGGCTTTGATTGTATATTCTAGCCCTAAAGCTAATCTTAAAAAAGTAATCTTTTCAATAATTGACATTCATACTTGCTTAGATTTAACTACTTAGGTAGTTTTACTTTTGAAATACCTTATATTTATATTAATAATTATAGGTAATATCTAATAGAAAGTGATAACTAAATGTTTGCTAAAGTTAAATATCTATTAGCAATTAGTTTACTCTTCCTTATCCCCGCTTATGTTTAAATTCAGAATAAAAACAGTCCCCATAATTCTTTGCCTAGGAGTTTTTTCACTCATAGCTTTTTATATATGGATGAATTTAAACCCAACTTACACCACTCCAAACATAGACAAAATTACAATCGAATATGAAGATGCCGTGAATGACCCTCTCAAGACTGAAGAGAAACTACTGCAAAGACCCCTAATCACAACTGCAACTACTAATATTCAGCTATATCCAAATGAACTCGCAATATTATTTTGACAGAGCTAAACATTATGTTGACTTGGCACGTCAGGATTTAGCAATACCCGACTACACTAAAGCAATAGAGTTAGACCCAAAAAACGTCTTTTACTACTGGGAAAGAGGTCGTGCCTACTGGGTGATTAGTCAATATCAAAAATCATTAAATGATTACGATAAAGCCATCGAATTGGAGATGCCTGAAGGATTAAAACTGAAGTCAAAAGTGACTCTTGTTAGTGCAGAATTAGACCAGTTACGAGAAGAGAGAAAAGAGTTACTGGAATACATTAACTAACAATCAGGCAATTTGTAGCGGTTATTCAAATAATAATACTTATCATAGGGAATACATGCCAAGTTCTTATTACATTCAATACATATCTAACTCAACACCTATGGAAAATAATACCTATGGAAACCTTACGACTGATTTAGAAATCTTAGATGCTACTCTAAAAACAATACAATTGATTAAAGCTGATTAACCACTTCACTAGCTGTTAATAGACCTAAGATTATCTAATCTCTCATTTGCACCCAGATTTGCACCCAGATTATTAGCGTTTAATACTCAAATTAGATAACATGTATATAGACCCTTAGAGGACAATACATCGTGCGCTTGTAGCTCAGTGGATAGAGCGCAGCCCTGCGGAGGCTGAGGCCGAGGGTTCGAATCCCTCCAAGCGCACCACTCTATTTTGTATTTAAATTAGGGTGTTTTTAGTCGTTTATCGTAATGATGTACAACCAAAAAGATGCTTTCTTACGATTTTTCTTACTATTATAGATTAAAAGTGTTGTCTTTTGCTTAAATGATAACAAATCAAGGATCAGCTTCTTACAAAAGCTTGATAACTCATTTCCCTACCCTTTATTAGCACGCCATGACAATATGTTGACAATCAATATTTAGTGTCCATAAATCGGCAAAAACCATAAAGTCCAAACAAGCTAAAAGTAAATAGTCCAAGCTAAATAGAATAAAAACGGATGCTAACAAAGCCGTAATAAAATTGCAGCCACATTGTATATTACTAAAAAATAATGGCTAGATTAAGGCCTTAAAGTTTAGTATATAGTAATGAGAAGGGAATTGTTAGATATAGAAAATAAATTTCTCTAATGACGCCCTAGAGCTCTTAAAAGTAATATCTGATGTTGCATAGATCTCCTTATTTCACTGTCTAAAAATGAAAGTGAGGAATTATGGAAGATAAAGTTTTTGTTACTAATAATACTAAGACAGCATAACTCAAATTATTGAAAATATTACTTTTTTTGAAGTTCGTTATAGTATCTATATAATATTATCCTATGTCTCTCGTCAATTTAGATTGACTTTACCCTACGGGTTCTAGTTACAATATAATGGCGTTACTAATTCTCTCTTATTTATATAAAAGAGTTTATTTATAATTTTATATTTAAACTTAAATAGACCATATCTATGTGATTGTCCCTAATAGATTATTTAATTCCATTTAAGTGTTAACAATGTTATTATAAATCTATGGTTAAGCATAAAACTTCACTCACTAGAGTGTCTATTGATGCCTTAAAAAAAATAGAGCAATTAAAGAAAGATTCTGGCAAGACAAGTGCCCAGATAATTGATGACGCCATAAAGAATGATTTTGATACAAGAAATGAATCAATTTGGACAAATAATATTGAGAGAAGTAATATCCTAACAAAAGCATTTCAATCAATGTTTGATAAGTCTAATCCTAATAATAATGGTAATTTAGATGAATATGACCCAACAATTATCAATGCTATTAAAGTTGCTAAAGAGTTAGGTATAACACCAAATGACTTAGAAAAAGATGGTGGCTTTGAATTAGATGATATAACTATCAAGTTTAAATCCCCTAAAGACTTTACTGAATTCTTTGATAAGTTAAGAAGAGAACACAGAGACGCATTTATGAAAGAGATGCAGAGCAACCCTAAATTCACTACATTAGATAATACTAAACCCCCTAATGGAGTTATAGATTCAGCTATATTGGCTACATGGAGAGTAAGTATATTAGCAAGAAATACTTTAACCCCAATCGCTCTACGACAAAATATTATTGATTATGTTTATAAGGAAATAAATACCCCTATTAATGGAACAAGTTGGGGTGAGTTTCATAAAGCTTGGTTCAAGTCGTACGGCAAATATAAAGGTAAATTTGAACAAACAATTGATAACCGTATTTATGCTTTGCTTCGTAATGGAATCATTAAACCTTTAGAAGATGAAGACCTAAGTATAAAAAGGAATGAAGATGGTACTTATGTACATACAGATAAATACGAATCAAATAAAAAGATAGTATATAATTCTTGGCAAGCAGTTGAACTTGAAGAAAACCTTACAGATACAGATAGTCAATTTAATGACATGCTCAATAAAGCTACAAAAGGTGTCTATGTTCTAACTAGGGAACTGTCTAAAGATGAATGGAAGGTTATTGATGGGGTCCTTAATATAAAGCCTCAAAGAGGGATATTAATACCTAAGATAATCTAAATTAACATTCATATCTGTTTAGATTTAACTAATTAGGTAGTTTTACTCTTGGAAACACCTTGTATTTATATTAATATATAATAGAAAGTAATAAATAAATGCTTGCTAATTGTCTATATCTTCAATGCTTTCAGTTTTGTTTATTACTCCAAAAATATACTCTAACGGATTAACTTTATTATCAGCCTCAATATCAGGAAAACAACTAATCTTTAGTAATTTTTAGTTTCATTTTTATCATAAAAGAATTAAACTTTGATTAATATAAAAAAACTATTCTTTAAGAGAAAATTCGGATTAAAGTAATATGGGAACTGCTTTATCATCATTACTGGTTACTTTTGTTATGCTAACAACTATATTATTAGTATATCAAGCTAAGACTTCAGGACAAACTTTAGTTCATGAAGCTACTAGACAAGCTGCGTATCGTATACAAAATTCAACTGCGACTAAACTTGATATGATCCCAGTTAAAAACTCTGTTTTCAAACATGGAACTTCTTCACCAGCAACTTCTACAAATAAAATTTTATATAAAACTTGGACACCAAATGGAGGGCTAGCACAGCATCAAATACGGATTATGGATGAAGATGGAGGGAATAAAATTCAACTTACTTCTAATACTACACATCAACTAGGTAGGCCAGATTTAAGTCAAGATGGAACAAAAATCGTATATGATGGCAAGTCCCACTCGGGAGGAAAATCTCACGTATTTGTTATGGACGCAGATGGTACTAATCAAACTCAAATTACTTTTGGTGCTCAACGAGTACACCCAAGATGGAATAACGATGCTACAAAAATAGTTTATTATAAAGTTGTTAGTCGAGCCAGAGGATTTTATGATATATGTACAATGGATGCAAATGGAACTAATGAATTCTGTATCATAAGACCATCATCGGACCATAACCCCAGTTACTCACCTGATGGTACGAAAATTTTATATAATCATTGGGATTGGCCTGGGGAGAAATTTGCAGTTGCAATAATGGACGCTGATGGCACTAACATACAAATTCTTACAGATGAGTCTGTAGCTAATCAATCTGGAGGGTTTTCTGCTGATGGTACAAAAATTGTATATCATTGTGCTAATGTTGACTTTCACCAGTACAACCAAGATATATGTACAATGAATTCAGATGGGACTAATCAAACTAGAATAACTAACTCCACTCTCTATTCTGATAAGAATGCAGTATGGACTGCAGATGGTAAAATTGTTTTTGCATCTAATAGAATTCCTGTTATTACTCCTAATCCATGGGCTCCGCATTCCGGCCCAGGAGGATCCATTCTCAATATATTTACTATGAATGCAGATGGTACTAATCAAACTCAACTTACATCTGAATTGCCTAATGGCAATCATTGGCACCCTACTACACATCCTAAAATTCCAATTAGTAAACCTAGCGGTACTTTTGATTGTGGAATGGATTTTTGGATTAAAAACATTGGTGAATCAACTATCAGTGGTTATGAATATATGAATGTATCTTTAGTTTTTGATGAGCCTATTGATCCAATTTTATTGAAATACTCTATATCTTCTATAGCCGATTTAAAAGTTAATGAATGGACTGCAACTATTCCTGATACAGATTTAAATGAATTCGATGAATTGCATAATAATAATTCATATCAAGTAGATGTTTTAAATAATGGTGAGTATATGAGGGTTACATTGAAAATACCTAAAGCCAATAAAAGTACTGGAACTGTAATTTTTTCTCCACCAAATGGTAAGTTTGTTACTAGTAGATTTTACACTAGTGAGATTTCAGGTGAGATAGTTTTACGATGTGGAGGGATTATCTAATGAGCTCTGTGTTAACTACACTTATGATATCTTCAGTAGTATTAGTATCAATATTTGTCATGTTTAAAACAGATCAAATAAGTCAAATAATGAACAATGATGCTATTCGAAGCCAAGCTTTACGATTAGATGATATTGATAACACTGATTTTGAGTTTGCTAATGTAGCTACAACTACTCCAGATATAATTAATTCTAAAATATTTCATTTTTTTGCTAATTCAATCCCGCTTACTAATGGAGATATATATTCTGTTTCAAGTGATGGAGTTAGTGATTTTACTAATGTAACTTCTGATGCTAATTCAGGAAAAACTTTTTTAAGTGTTTTTCCTGACGGTAAGAAAATAGCATATATACAATCTCAAGACGTTTATATTGATGATGGAATTACAAAAACAAATTTAACTTCTGATAATACCAACTTCCATGTAGATATATCTTCTTTTAATGGAAAAATTGCTTATAGTTCAATAGCTACAGGTGCAATGGAAATATGGGTAATGAATGCAGATGGTTCCGGTAAAATAAGAATAACTAATGGAGTAACTTTTAATAGTAAGCTACCTACTTGGAAGTCTGATGGAACTAAGATTGCATATGTTAAACACATAGTTGCAGGTAATATATATCAGATATGGATTATGGATGCAGATGGTTCTAATCAAACTCAACTTACTTTTTTACCTATATCAGGTCCAGATTCTTTAACATATATAAGTTGGTCTAATGATGGTAATAAGATTGCTTTCATAGCAGAATTATATAGTAGTACTGCCGAAATATTTGTTATTAATTCTGATGGGTCTAATGCAGCTAATCCTGTAAAAATTACTGAAACTGGTATGGCTGGTGGTCTCACTCCAGCTTTACGTACTACATTGGATTGGGCTCCTGATGATACAAAAATAATATATGCCTATGGAAATCCTTCTGCAAAATTCGCTTTTGAAACAAATAGTAAAGCAAAAATAATATTCAGCTCTGATAGAGATGGAAATGATGAAATATATAAAATGAATTTAGATGGTTCAGACCAGATTAATTTAACTAATAATGCTGGCACGGATTTCTACGCTAAATGGTCACCAGATGGTACTAAAATAGCATTCATGTCTAATAGATATGAGTGTGATACTTGTTCCAGTATATATGTAATGAATGCAGATGGTACAAATCAAACACGAATTACAGAGCTTGCGAATTCGGATTTGGCTCCTGCTTGGCATCCAGATGGTAGTAAATTATTATTTAGTTTATTCGGTTGGGAAACTAATTGGGTTAGGCAAATATATAAAATGAATGCAGATGGTAGCAATCAGCATCGTCTCACTAATGGTTTTTGGAATGATAGCACCCCTGTTTTTTCACCAGATGGAACTAAAATAGCTTTTGATTCTGATAGAGATGGAAATAATGAAATATATACTATGAATGCTGATGGGACTAACCCAATTCGTCTAACTAATACCCCTGACTTGGAATTTTGGCCTTCTTGGTCTCCTGATGGAAGCAAAATAAAATTTACTACTAATAGAGATGGACACTTTGAAATATATACTATGAATCCTGATGGTACCAATCAGACTAATGTATCTAACAATTATTCCGACGATACATGGTCTTCTTGGTCTCCAGATGGGACAGAAATAATATTTAATTCTAAAAGAGATGGTTATAATTGGCAAATATATAAAATGAATGCTGATGGTACTAACCCAATTCGTCTAACTAATAACCCTGTAAATGACACTTATGCTGAAATTTCCCCAATAGATAATAGTGATATATTTGTTATGAATGCTGATGGGACAGGACAGGTTAATCTAACTAATAATGGATTTACTGATAGAAACCCTGATTTTTCTCCAGATAGAACACAAATATCATTTGAATCTATGAGACCTGAGAATATTCAAATAGTTTTTGAATCTAATAAAGATGCTCTCGATCACTTTGAAATATATACTATGAATCAAGATGGCACTAATTTAAATAAATTAACAACATCTACTCAACCTTGGGAGCATAATAGAGCTCCGAGATGGTCACCCGATGGAAATAAAATTGTATTTCGAAGTAGTAGAGATGGTAATAATGAAGTATATGTAATGAACTCAGATGGAACAAATCAGACTAATTTAAGTAATCATGGTGCTGGTGACAATTTACCCTCCTGGTTTCCTGACGGAACGAAAATTCTTTTTAATTCTGAAAGAATAGCTAATAAAGAAATATATGTAATGGATGCAGACGGGAATAATAAAATTAATTTAACTAATCACGCTAATCAAGATAAACAGCCAAGTATTTCACCAGATGGAACTAAAATAGTTTTTTACTCTCACAGAGATGGCAATAGAGAAATATATGTAATGGATGCAGATGGTTCTAATCAAACTAATATAAGTAATCATGGTGCAGATGATATTGAACCTTCTTGGTCTCCATTTGGAAATCGCATAGTGTTTACCTCAAGTAGAGGAGGTGATTTTGGAGGACAATATGATTTGTATATAATGAATATGGATGGTTCAGATATAACTCAAATCACAAATGATGCCGCTGAGGATAGAAATCCTTCTTGGTCTCCAGGTGGGACTGTAATTACCTTTGAATCTAATCCAGAGGGCCAATATGCTGCTTATATTATAAATACAGATGGAACTAATTTACAAAAACTCCCAACAGGACCTGGAACTGAATACTCTCCACATTCTTCTAAAAATAGTTTTGATATATATATAATGAATTCTGATGGAATGGGAGTGACGAACATTAGCCAGTCAATAGGTAATGATACGGATGTGTCTTTTTCACCAGATGGATTGGAACTTATATTTGAATCTGATAGAGATGGTAATTATCAGGTTTATAAAATGGATGTAGATGGTACTAATCAAGTTAATATTAGTAATAATGCTTTTAACGATGAATATCCTTCTTGGTCACCTGATGGTAATAAAATTGTTTTCAATTCAGATAGAGGGGATAGTTTCCACGATATATACATGATGAATCCTGATGGTACAGGACCGGTTAATCTAACTAATTATGATTTTTTTGAAAACTATTATGCATCTTATTCACCAGATGGAACTAAAATAGTATTTGTATCTGATAGGGATGGTAATACAGAAATATATACAATGAATTCAGATGGGACTAATCAAACTAATATAAGTAATAATCCTGGTTCTGGTTATACCTATGGTATAGACGAGAAGCCTGAATGGTCTCCGGATGGAAAACAAATAGGATTTATATCTGGTAGAAATGGAAAATTAAATATATATACAATGAATACAGATGGGACTAATTTAATTCCACTGACTAATACTGTTGCTAGCAATAATCATGCTAATTGGTCTGCAGGACCAATTAGCAGAAATTTATGGGTTGTTGATTTGGCAGCTACATCTACAACAAGTATATTAGGTGGAGTTTTGCCTGATCCAGATAAAGCTTATGAATTTCCAGTTTGGTACTATACAGACTCCTGTAAAGCAGAATTTTGGATTAAAAATATAGGACAGGAGCCTATTTTTAATTTTTCTAATATGAGTATTTTCATTGATTTTAATGATGATAGTCCTATACTTTATCTGAAATATTTTAAAGGTACTTACTCAAATTTAAGTCCTGGCGAATGGACGTATGTGATTCCAGCTAAATTTGATGATTTAACCAGTAATGATATATATTCTCCAGGAGTATTAAATAAAGGTGAATATATGAGAATTTATATAAAGACTTTACCTTCACAAAGTGGAGCAGGTGTTCTTGGAGTGTCTTCAGCTAATGGTATAACCAAAATGCAGCCATTTGGAGCAAATGGAGACCCGAACAATAAAAGCCTACGCTGTGGTATTTAAAGATTAATATATTCGACCAGCTTTAAGTACATTATTATTACTAAATTGATTTAATGTTGTACAATATATAAATTACAAGGGCGATTAGCTCAGCTGGTTAGAGTGTCTGTCTTACACACAGAAGGTCCGAGGTTCGAGCCCTCGATCGCCCACCATTCTATTTGTATTTAAAACCAGTGTTTTTATTAAAGTTCCCAACTTTCAGTGAACAGTCGAAACACCTTTTAATCATTTTTTATGACAACTCTATTCAATTCTATTCATTTATAGACATCTTAAATGTAATTCGCTTTTCTTATTCTAATTTTCCTTCTGTTTTTATTTTTATCTTAACTTTACTCACTATCCTTTAGAAAGAATTACCCCCCACTCCCTCGAATAATATTGCGAAAATAGACTAGGTCAAGTATTAAGAACTTATTAAAAATTAAATGACCACTACCTGATTGAGAATTAGTTACACTTATTATTACAAATATGTATGAACAATGTTGGATTTCTGTTGATGGCGCGAGGTTTCATGCAGCGGGAATACACCCCAAGCTACCGAGCCTCACGTCGCTGGGTGCTATCGCAGACGCTGAGCAGAGCTGAAGACATA
>Ga0114993_10002685_pt1 | contig 19148 bp, 28 predicted proteins | sample ArcticOcean_MG_C_FD_87042 | JGI IMG/M metagenome (GOLD analysis project Ga0114993, IMG submission 87042) | Marine microbial communities from western Arctic Ocean - ArcticOcean_MG_CB2_150 | ecosystem: Environmental > Aquatic > Marine > Oceanic | place: Arctic Ocean: Canada Basin | collected...
CAATAAAGCCACTCATTCTATGTGCAAGTTTAACATTAAGTGAACGCAACGGTGTAGCAAAGTTTAGTGTAGTATCTAACCCTTGGAACTTTAACCAACTATTAATAAACTGCGTGTAACCAATGTTAGTGTGCATTTTACCAGTAGTTTTATTTACATCACCGTGAATTTTAAAATCTGTTGTGTTTAAGAACTTCCAACGCTTATTAGTATTTTTACTTAAGAACTGTGTATTGTTAACAGTTGGTCTTGACAACGTTGTAGGGTCTGAGAATACAGTTGTAAAACGATCAGCTGTAGAAGAAGATCCCATGAGAAGAGTATTACATGACCTAGCAGAAGATAATCCTTCTGATATAGAAAAGGATTACGAAGATATGAGAACTTCTATTCTTGGAAAAGGGAGCGTATTAAATGAAGATTAAACCAGTAGCAAAAGTAAATCTAGTAGCAAAACACAGCAGAAATAAGACTGGGGCAGGGGCGCATCCCTCTGATAAAGACTATGACCGAAAGAAAAAAGACAAAAATGAAATGACTCAAGATGAAATTGACAACTGGTTTTGGTATAATGATTCCAGTCCAGATTCAAAACAAGAACTTATAGACTTATTAAGAAAACGGCAAGAGCATACAGTGGGAGCTACCGAATGGATGCGCCTTGAAGAAGAAATACAAGAGTTAGAAGCAGGTCGACCAATACTAAGTGTTGCTGATCTTAAAGATATGACAAAAAACAAGTAGGTAAACGATGGCTAATGACAGAATAAGTAGAAAAACCGCAGAGTTAGTACCAATGCCTGACCATACTTGGTACGTACGCACTATAAATTGGTTGCTAGAACAACCTAAAGTAAAAGAAAATATTCTTAATGTACCTTTGAATCAAAAACTCTGTGATAGTTTATACGATCACGGAATGAAAAGTCCTATTTTAGTTATGCCTAACTGGTACCCAATCGCGGGCAGCCAAAGACTAAGAGCATACGCTGAGATAGTTAGAAGTCGACCTGACTTAGGAAAGCAAGAAATAAGAGTTTGTCGAATAGATCAAGAGTATTGGCTAGTATGGTATCTATGGGGAGACAAAGATTTTAGAGATACAGCAGTAGCAGTATACTTTCAAATGGTAGAGCTTGTATGGAAAAGTAGATACTATGAAGATACACACGATCCAAGTGGAACCTTAATGACAGATTTTGAAAAAGAAGGGGACGAACTTGAATGGAACCACAAATCAGAATTGGGAAAAGCAAGAATTAAAGCAAAGTCTTTGAAGAGTCTACTAACAGACATTCCCAGAACTGGCAATCTCAGTGAAAGATAAATCCTCAGAAAAATAGTTCTTGACAAAAGGTTAAAATTTTAGTATAATATATAAATAATGATAGCAATAGACTTATTAAGCGAAAGGGGAATAGAATTTACTGTCAAAGGGCAGGACGCTATCATATCATGTTTAAACCCCGAGCATGATGACAGCAATCCTAGTTGTAGGGTTGATAAAATAACAGGTATAATGCATTGTTTTTCCTGTGGTTTCTCAGGAAACTTATTCACATACTATGGTGCTCCCGAGAGCCCACTAGAAGTGAGAATACACAGAGTTAAAGCAAAGATTGCGAAAGTAAAATCGCAAACTGTCGGTATCCAACTCCCAAAGGATAGAATAGAATGGAAGGGTGGTCCGTTTAGAAATATCAGTGAGGAAACTCTTAAGATATGGCAAGCCTTCACTTGGAACGTTCCAAAGTTTGAAGGACGGATCATCTTTCCCATTCGAGATATCACAGGAAAAACAGTAGCATTACTAGGAAGAAAGATAACAGGTAGTATGACAGATAAATATTATATTTATCCACAAGGAGCAGAGATGCCCTTTTGTCCTGCTAAGGTTAAGCCCATAAATAATAGAGTCATTCTAGTAGAAGGAATATTTGATGCTCTAAATTTATGGGATAATGGATTAAAGAATACAGTATGCTGTTTCGGAACTCAACAAATGAATTGGGTTAAGCTTTCCCTCTTGAAATTACAGGGAGTGCAGGGAATAGACATAATGTATGATGGAGACGAGGCAGGCGTTAAAGCAGCTGAGGGTCTTAAAGGGATTGCAACAGAGATGGAGCTAGGAGTACAAATAGTAAAGTTACCAGACGGACAAGATCCAGGTAACTTCAATGCAGATCAAATTAAACGATTAAAGAAACAACTATACGGTAAATGATAAAAAATAAATTATTAGATTGGATGGATAAAAAAGCTGGTGGTGTAACTGAGAGCGAAATTTATCAAAGCAGATGGGTATGGTATCATACTATACTAGCTTTTGAGATATTTTTGACGAACATTCTATTGATTGCTATTTTATTATTACTAGCGGTTAAATTATAAGGGGTACAAAATGAAAAACGCAATCATGATAATGGTACTAGTATTTGTAGGATGCACAGGCACCCTCAATGATGTTCCATATACTTGGGAAGACGGCATGCCACGATTCGAGTGGGTTGATGATGATACATTTCAACTGAATCTTGAAGATTGCAGACGTCGAACTGTGTGTAATCCAGCAGATATATTTGGTTACAATAGATTTTAGAGGACTTAAAAGATGATGGTAATAGGATGGATATTTTTTGGAATACTAATATGTATTAACACAGCAGTATATGTAGGTATTGGTATGGCTTTTGATAACAATTTCTGGGAAGATGATGTCGCCTGAACTAAAATTACGTGATGCTATCTTCGGATTACATACTCGTAGATTTGGCACAGTAGCCGAGATTATGGTCAAGAAGATCATAGGCATAGAGAATAGTGATAAGTTGAATTACGATCTATTTGATAAAGTTAATAATATGAGAGTGGAGTGTAAATTCTCACGATGTCAACGATCACACACTTTAAAAATTACTGAGAAGAATGTTTTAAAGGCTTTACAGTTTGAAACTGACAGGCATATCCTGTTCGCAGAACGGGAAGAATATGATTGGGATAGCAATATTCAACAAATAAAAAAGTCAGAATTTGACCAATTATTTTACGGAGTATTCTTCTCAGATTTAATAGTAATTTTTAAAATAGAACCCAATCAGATAGGGGATAATGTAAAATATTCTGATAAACAACACAGAGGGAATACTGGTGAAGGACAGTTTCATTTAAACAATAAGAACATCCAGTATCATTTAAAAAATCACTTATACAAATATATAAGTTACAACGAGTTAAACGAATGGCTACAATAGCACTAATAGAAACGAAACCAACCGCTCAAAACTATGATAAGTATTTTGAGTTTGAATTTGACAGATTTGCATTATGCTCTGATAGTAGCGTTCAGAAAGTATTAAAACGAAATGTAGATTTAGAGATAGAGACAGATGATTATGACTGGCTTATCTTAGTTGGTGCAGAAGCGTTTAAACACTTTACAAACAAGTCTTCAGTAACTGAATACAATGGTAAGATCATAAATGATAAGTTCTTAGCACTTATGAATCCTGCTGTTATTAAGTTCAGACCTGAAGCAAAAAAGAATTTTGAAGAAGCAATAAAAAGTATTTCACAGTATGTAAGTGGTGAATTAAAATTAGAGAAATTAGATGAAGAAAAATGTTACGGAATCCAAGACAAAGGAAAATGCCTTGAGTTTATACAATCAGCAATCGATGCACCTAGAGAGTATGTTGCACTTGACTCAGAGACAAGTAGTTTATACGCGCGAGATGGTTATATGCTCGGCTTTAGCATGTCTTACGAGCCTGATCATGGTTGCTATTGCGATGCTAATATCATTGATAATGAGATAGAAGTAAAGATGCAGGAACTGTTTGATAAGAAAACAGTAGTCTTTCATAATGCTAAGTTCGACCTTCAATGGTTTGAGTATCATTTCAACTTTAAATTTCCAAAGTTTGAAGATACTATGCTTATGCATTATATGTTTGACGAAAACCCAGGCACGCATGGATTGAAACAACTTGCTATGAAGCATACTCCTTACGGGGATTATGAAAAACCTTTAGAGGATTGGGGTAATACATACCGCAAGCAACACGGCATACTTAAAGCCGCATTTAGTTATGATCTGATACCTTTTGATGTAATGTATCCTTACGCAGCGATGGACGCTGTAGTTACGTTTTTATTATATGAAAAGATGTCAGCAGCTTTAGTTAAGAATGAAAAACTTAAGTGGGTATACGATAATATATTACTTGAGGGTTGTGACTTTCTAAAACAAGTAGAATCAAATGGAGTTCCGTTTGACTCTGATAGACTTGCGTTAGGACAGGGGATAATGCAAAGAGATATAGAAGTTGCTATAGAAAAATTATATGAATTTCCTGAGGTAAGACAATTTGAAAAAGCAAAGGGAAGCCCATTTAATCCGAATAGTACAGTTCAATTACGATCACTTTTATATGATTATATAGGTTTAACCCCAACGGGTAAAAAGACGGGTACTGGGGCTGATTCCACTGATGCCGAGGTTTTGGGACAATTAGCACAAGATCATCACGTCCCCGAACTAATTTTAGAAATTAGACAAAAAGTAAAGATAAAGACTACATATTTGGATAAAATTATACCAAATTTGGATATGGATAGCAGACTAAGAACAGGTTTCAATTTACATGGAACTACCTCAGGTCGCCTATCTTCTAGTGGAAAGCTTAATATGCAACAACTGCCACGGGATAACCCCACAGTAAAAGGATGTATTAAAGCCACTAAAGGACACAAAATTGTGTCAATGGACTTAACAACGGCAGAGGTGTATGTTGCCGCAGTTTTGTCAAATGATAAAGGTTTGCAAGACGTATTTAGACAAGGGGGAAACTTCCACTCTACAATCGCAAAGCAAGTCTTTAAGCTACCTTGTGAAGTTGGACAAGTAGATGAACTCTACAAAGACAGACGACAACAGGCGAAAGCTGTTACATTTGGAATAATGTATGGAGCTGGGCCTGCCAAGATTAGTTGGCAAGTTAGTAAAGATAGCGGTAAAGAATTTACCGTGCAGGAAGCAAACAGAGTTATTGCAGGATACTTCGAATCTTTCCCTAAATTGAAAGGTTGGCTAGATGCACAGAAGGCTTTTATTAGAGCCAATGAATTTGTATATAGTCAATTTGGAAGGAAGCGCAGGCTTCGTAACGCCAAGAGTAAGGATAAAGGTATAGCCTCTCACGAGGTTAGAAGTGGCATTAACTTTTTAGTTCAATCTGCAGCATCAGACATAAATCTATTGGGTGCTGTGGAAATGCAAAAATTCATCAATAGAACGGGAATGAAATCCAAAATATTCGCCCTAGTACATGACAGTATTTTAGCTGAAGTACCAGACGATGAAATGGAAATCTATTGTGAAAAATTGAAATTCTTTGTTCAAAAAGAACGAGGACTTTCCATTCCGAATTGCCCAGTAGGTTGTGACTTCGAGATAGGTGACGACTACAGTTTTGGCAAATGGGAAAAAGTATATTAGAAATGAATCTAAAAGAGAAAAAGGCGGCGCGCGTCGGCCGTAATGACTACAGACGCTTAAGAGATGCTAGGCATCAAGAAGATATAACAATGTTAATACTAATGATTGCAACATTTGGTTCTATCATCTATTCACTAAATTCACTAGGATAAAGAAAATGAAAAGACCACCCATGAGAAAAGTAGGAATTACAGGACATACAAGCGGTATCGGAAAAGAGATTTACGAGCATTGCATGTTTAAAGGTTACGAAGTTACAGGATATAGTAGAGAAACAGGCTTTAATATTATGGATAATAACGCTGATAATATTATTAACGATATTCTTAGAAAGGATATTGACTATGTTTTTAACAATGCATGGGTTCCTAAATTGCAAAATAAAATATTAAAAGTTTTGTATAAACAATGGAAGGATAGAGAGGGCAAGTATATAATCAATACAGGTTCCGCAAGTATATATCAGCCTGGTCTAACGGGTGAACTATATGAAGGTGATAAAAGAGAATTAAGGGAGTTCAGTCTTAAAGCTGCCCTTGCTTGGCCTTACCATAATAAATGTAGGGTATTCAATGTTAGTTTAGGATGGACTAATACTAATTTACTAGATAAGAAATATGAGAACTTTCTTGATCCTTATGAGGCAGCTTTAATATGCTTAAACATGATGGAACAACAAGACTATGTAATTCCTGAAATAGTAGTATCTAATAGGATGCAACCTAGAGAAGAAATAGAGCCAATCCGAAAAATGGCGGCAAATAGAATGATGGATTCACTTGGTTATAGTGCTAAATCAATGCGCAATGATAGTACATGAAGCAAGACTAGGTTTTGTTCATATACCAAGAACTGGCGGAACAAGTATTGAGCGAGCTCTAAGAGAAAAGTATAGAAGTGCCACGGGAATGGTTAATCCACAACCAATGGAACAAGCTATACAAAAAACGACTACAGTCACTTACGGTACTAAAGAACTTCAAAAGAAGCACGCTACATACCATGAGATGATTGAGTTTTACCCAGATTATAAATATTATACTGTAGTAAGACATCCTCAAGCAAGACTTGAGAGTATTTATCATTTCTTTGTATGGACTAAGCTAGTACATACGCCTTTTGAGGAGTGGATTTATCGTATTCTATACGGGTTAATGTATGGTGAACATGAAACAATAGTAGATAATAAACCATATTTAGTAGATATGAATCACCCTTACTTACAAGTAGATTTTATAGGTAAGGCAGAGATACATAAATTAGAAGAACAAACAATTTGGGAAGCATTAAATATTAAGCCTCGGCATGACTTTAGTGTTCCTCGTAACCAACCAATAAAATGGGATAAACATAGTATAAAACTGATGAAAAAAATCTATCAAAAAGACTATGAAATGTTAAACTATGAATAAAGATATAATGACTCCAGAGGAGATGCAACTAGAAGTAGCAAATGCAGATCCTAGAACAAATGCGTACATGCCCCTCAGTGCAGGAGTAGAGAGCACAGCTACATTATTATATGCAGTAAAAGATCCAGAGATATTTCCTTGGTGTGTGCATTGGTATGAACCACGCTATGGGCCTTTTGCTGACGCAATGGCTTTTTATAGTAGGAAACAGGCAGAATATTTTAACTTACCATATGGAAACGATATGAGTATGCTTTCTACAATAGGATATACTAGACAAGTTCCAATTATTATAAGTGGACTAAGTGCTTTTATGTCAATAGTATTAGGTAGCCCAGGCAAGTTTAAATTTAAATGGTTTATGATGGGTGGTAATGCTGAAGATGATATGCGTATGCGTCTACAATTTAGAGAGTATCGCAAAATTATGATAAATTATCTAAGTGATTGTTTAGACTCATCTGGTGTAGTCTTTAATGCAATTAGAGATGTTCCAGAAGTAAGAAATCCACTAGACTTTATGAGTAAAGCAGAAATGCTTTCTTTAATAATGCGTCATGACCCAAAATTATATAGCATGATATGGAGTTGCCCCTACCCTAAAGGAATACTTGAGGATAAGGGAGAGATTACTGGGTATATTCCGTGCGGAGAATGTTTTAAATGTGGAGAGTTTAAAGCTGCGCATAAGTTAGCAGAAGATGCTAAATTTAGATATCAGGAAGGAAAAGAGTATTTTACTCGTTTTCATAACGTAACTGATATAATGGGAAGGGATATAAAAAGTGAAGGAAAGAAATAAGATTCAGGACTGGACAATAGAAGCAAAATTCTTATCTCAAGAACTTTGTGATATTTTAGAAAACCATTTTGACTTATCAAAAGCAAATAACAGATGTACTTATGGAGATATAAATGGTTTTCCAATGGGAAAAGCCTGGGATTTATACGGAGATAGTTTTTGCGAGTCTGTAGGAATTCACAAAACTCCAGTTGCAAATAGATGGGTAAATGGTAAGTTAAGTCTTGCGTATGGACTTATGAGAGAATACGAAAAAGGAGCGGAGCTTAGATGGCACAGGGATCGTTGGCAATGTGAGTACTCTTGTACTGTACAAATAAGCGATAAACCTTGGCCTATACATATGTCAGAAAAATACATAGGTGGGGTATGGGGAGCAGATGCCTCAATAATTCTACAGAGAGGAGATGCTGTTTTCTATAAAGGCTGTGAAATATATCATTGTAGAACAGCACTAGAACATGAAACTTCTAGACATTTATTTCTGCATTATGTAGATAAAGATAGTGCATTAGATAATTATGATAGTAGACCAAACTATGGAATATCAAAATTGCAGATGTTACCAAAATTAAAATCAGTTAGAGGAGGAAAAGCAGTTGCCAGCAATAGTAAAAGAAGAGTATAGTGATGGGATTATAAAAGAGATCCGTCATTTTAGAGACTTAACAAAAGAAGAATATGGAAAAATCCTTCATCAAAGGGTAAATATGTTCGTAGTATGGAATAAACGTATTATGAACCCTATTGATAAGCACGATAAGGATTCACATTTTATAATGGTTTGGGAAAGAGATAGACTACTAGGATGTACTAGAGTTTGTCTACCCTTTTCCCAAGGTTTTGAAACAGATACGTTTACCTTTAACTATCCTACATGGGATAGATGTACAATAGTAGATATGAGAGTATCAATGTTTCCTACAGATCAGTCCCACGCAATATGTCATATGTGGGCTCCTGAATGGGGGTTAAGAATATGTGGTACTGAGAACGGACAAATGGATATGTATGCTGATGGACACCCAATACTATTAGCATATGCAAAGAAAGAAAAGAATTTAAAATATATTGGGAGTTATAAGGACAAGTGGGGATACGAAGGGTATCGCTGGATATACGAACCCAATGATAGAGAGGCAGAGCACCATAAATTGCATGAGTGGTTGGACGCTTATCGTGAGAGCTAGAAGAAAGCAAGCACATGATAGAGTAAGACAACGACAAAGATCTCAAAGAAGATGTTTCAGACTAAATATGAGTAGTAGAGTAACGACAATAAAAGAATTAACCTTTCCATTATTTGTAATACATACGGATAATATAGAAGAACTAGATGGTATCGTATGGATAGATGATCAAGTACTAGATGATACAAATATGGAAGGAGAGACCTTAGGTCTAAGACGAATACAGAGTCCAATGCAAAGTATATATCCTTTAAAATATATGATTGAAGATGAAATTGGGCTAATGAAACACAGAGGTAATACATTTATTGATAATCAAGGTAAAGTTATAAACTATGAAAAAACTAGAAGCCTTAAGTTAAAGTATCATAAAATAGTACAACGAGATAAGAAAGATATAGCTACTGTTTTATGGTTAAAAGATGTACCATACCCATTTGCAGAAAAAAGCCCTCCTGATATAGAAGTTACTTGGGCAGGGTTATTATATGATCACAGCATCCCTTGGAAAATCTATGACTTTTCAGAGGAAAAAAAGAAAGACACTTGGAGAAAGATATGAAAATTAAACACTTAGAAGAAATAGGTATGAGTTATTCTGAACACCTCTTTCATGCGTGGAGAATGAGTATTATTCTTTTTGTGCATGGTATTGCCCCAATGTTATGGAAACACAAAGTTAGTAATGAAATAATTGATTACAACAATAGCGTAGAAAAAAGATGAAAGATAAAGTTTTAAATAGTATTGCAATCATAGGATTTTTGGTGTTTGTAGCTATGCCACTACTTGCAGGATGTAAAGCAGTACATGAACCACTACAAGGTTTATGCTATACAGATGAGAGAGGAACATACCTCTGTAATGTTATAGATTCAATAGAACTGGAAATTGAAAGAAAATTAGAGGAAGATATAAAAGAACATTATATAGATCCACCAAAGGAGATTTTTGACGAATGTTTAGACGAAACACAAGGACATTTCATATGTCAAAAGATAGAGAAAATAGCATGATAGATTACCAAAAAATTATAGACAAAATGAATGAAGGCATTATTTTATTAGAGTATACCAGTTTAGTTAGTGGTAAACACAAACAGAGAGAAGTAACTACTTGTCATAAATATTTACCAAGAGATGCACAAGTATTTAATAAAGACTGGACACAAAGTTATGGCGATCATGACGGTAAGATACTTTGTTATGACTTAGAATTTAAAAAATGGGACGATATAGATGTCGACACTATTAAACGCTGGTCAGAAATAGAAGGAGACTGGAAAACTAAAATGGCAAAACAATCTGATCTTAATTGGGATGGCAATGTTTAATGTGCGGATTTGTAGGAACAACTAATCATCCTTTAATAAACTTGATGATAAATAAACAAAAGCATCGAGGACCAGATGCTCTGCATTATTATGCTGATAAGCAGTTTAGCTTTGCTCATGTATTGCTGGATATTAGTCAAGAAAGGCAGTTACAACCTTATGTTACCCCAAAGGGGAATATACTATTATTTAACGGGGAAATGTATGACACGACAATTCCTAACGATACAGAGTGGCTAGGGAAAGCGTTAGACAAGTATGGATTCAAATTTTTAGAGCATACAGATTGGCATGGATCAATCGCGTGGTACCTACCTAAGCAGGGCAAATTAGTTCTAACACGAGATCATTTTGGGGCTAAACCTTTATGGTGGCGGTGGGATGGAACTCACTTTGAATTTAGTACTACTTTGACTAGTTTTCTTAGTAAAGAAATTGACCAAAATGAATTGACGCCACAACTATTAAATAATACTCAATCTTTTGGAGACAAGTGTATATATAAACAAATCCATAAGGTAGAGCCAGGCGGCTGGTTAGAGTTTGATTTAAACGATAATTTTAAAGTGCATAGGAAAAATCTATGGGACTATTTTATAATGGAGTCGGAGCCCTTAGATACGGCAGAGTTTAGACATAATATTAAAAAAGCAGTTCATAAAGTTTCAAAAAACAAAAATAAAACAGCATTATTTCTAAGTGGTGGAATGGATAGTACAATGGTTGCCTCGCTTTTACATGATTGCGAAATAGACTTAGAAATTTTTACAATGGGGTACAATTTAAATCAAAAAGGAAAGTATTGGTCTCAGAAAAATTATGCTGGAGAGGCTGCTATGGCAGTTAAAACTGCTGAAGACTGGGGATATAAAGTACACCATTTAACACTAGATAAAGATGACGTTGATAACTATGGAAAGATGTGGTTAGCAAATACACACTATTTATGGGCGGATCATAATAGACAAGCTCCTAGATACTTACTATGTAAAGCAGCTGCAGACGTAGGGTGTAAAGTAGTATTAAGTGGAGATAGTGGAGATGAGTTATTCTCAGGATATCTTCATCATAGTAAAAGATTTGATAAAGGTTATTGTGAACAGCATACAAGATTTATGTCTAAATTTAGATGGTTTCCATATAGAGTATTTGGAGACGATCATTTGAGTAATTCTCTTTTTTCAGATTTACTATGTACTTCTGAGCAGAATATTTTAGCAACAGATCAGACTGCTGGAATGTTTGGAATGGAAAGTAGAATTCCTTTTTTGACCCAAAGTTTTGCTAAGTATGTATTAAGTATAATGGGTAGTGTTAAATTTCGACAGTCAATAAAATACGCAAAAGGAACAAATAAATTTTTAATGAGAGAAGTAATGAAAGATTATTTACCAGAACATGTACGAACTAGAATAAACAAAGTAGGCTGGTCTAGTCCATGGGATAATAACCACCCTGAGCTAACTCATAAATGGAAAGTACAAGCATTAGAATTTCTTAAGACACAGATTAAATGACAAAGAAAACATCACAATTATGGGGTAGATATAGGACAACTACCTATGACTGGTACCTAAAATGGCTAGCTAGTATAATTATACTTTGTGCTATGTCTATAAGAGGAACACCAGCGTTAGCCCCCTTAGATTTACAGTTATCTATAGTGGGAGTTTTTCTATGGTTAATAGTGTCTCTTGTATGGAAAGATAGAGCTTTAATTTTACTGAATGGAGTAGGTCTTTTATTTCTGGTAAAGAATTATATACTAATGATGGGGTTATGAAGGCAGTTTATGCGAATAGGATACAAATTGAGGGTAATGCTAGTTTACTTGAGGCGATGGAAAAGGAACTTACATATACTTTACCTCCTCGTATGCCGCAAGATCCCCCTATGGTTTTAAAAACAATTAGACCTTTAAGAGAAGGTTTAGTTTCTATACCAATGGGAAGAACGGATTTAGTACCCGCTGATTACGATATAATCGACAAGCGGGTTAAGGTGCCTGCAAGCTTTCCCGAGTTTAGGTTTACTTTACGGGCAAGTCAAAAAATGACTGTTGACGAGGTAGATGACAGTGCTATAATTAACGCTTGGGTAAGTTGGGGAAAGACAGTAGCGGCTTTAGCAATAGCTGCGAAGCTTGGTCAAAAAACACTCATAGTAACCCATACAACCAATTTGAGGAACCAATGGGAAAAGGAAGTACAGAAAGCTTTCGGAATACAAGCTGGCAGAATCGGGTCAGGTGTCATGGACACTTCGTCTCCAATAGTAGTGGGGAACATCCAAAGTTTATACCGACGTGTCGAGGACATAAAACATTTGTTCGGGACAGTTATTTTAGACGAGATGCATCATGTGAGTTCACCAACCTTTACTCGTATTATAGACGAAATGCCTTCAAGATACAAGATCGGCTTGACGGGAACACTTGAACGAAAAGATGGTCGGCATGTAGTTTTTAGGGATTACTTTGGGCATAATGTTTTAAAACCGCCTAAAGAAAATTACATGACTCCAAAGATTGATGTTGTCAAAACAGAGATACGATTCCTTGATGGCTCTTACACACCCTGGGCTGAAAGAATAAATCATCTAGTGAATACTGAAGAATATGTACATACTGTAAGTATGATTGCGGCTAAATATGCTGCTGAAGGACACAACGTATTAGTAGTATCAGATAGAGTTGCATTTCTAAAAGTTTGTCATAGACTAGTAGGAGATAATTCAGTATGTATCACAGGGGATATGGAATTTGGAGAACGAGAAAAAACTATGAAGTTAATAGGAAAATCTAAAAATATACTGTTTGGAACACAAGCAATATTTTCAGAAGGTATATCTTTAGATGCTCTTAGTTGTTTAGTGCTAGGCACACCAGTTAATAATGAACCTTTACTAACACAGTTGATCGGTAGAATAATAAGAAAAGTACCCAATAAAAGACAACCCACAGTAGTAGATATTCATTTAAAAGGTAAAACAGCAGGTAGACAAGCAAATGCCCGAATGGGTTATTATATAAAACAAGATTATAAGGTTAATGTATTATGAAGGGAGTCAAAGGGAAGGTGTTAAGCAACAAAAAAATAGTGCTTGACAAATGCTTGTTATTTTGGTATACTATATGATATATTATAATTGGAAAAAGATTGTAAAAGCGAGCAACGGAAACGTTGCTGACATTATAACAATACTTAGAATAATTACATATAAAATTACACCTAAGAATTACTATGATAAAACTTTTAAGTTTTACGAAAAGAATTTTGGTGGTAATAGTTTTCTGATAAATCCAGATAAACTATTAACTATTGGACGTACACAATACAGTGATAAAGAAGTTGCAGAGTATGTTGGTATCGCATCCTTCCGCAATTATCATGAGTACGTCAAAAACTTAGATACTACATTAGACCTCATTTTCTGTAAAGTTAGTGAGGACATTATTAAGCAAAACAGACTGCTCGAAGTTAGAGATGGATTTATTCACTTTAAGTTTGAGGAGACAACAACGGAGAAAAATTATGGCAATTAGCTTTAATACCACAAAGGGCTCAGCCCAAAAAGAAAAAATTGAAACTTATAATTTCAGTAACAAAGAGGATCATAGTATTCGTCTAATAGGCGATCTACTTCCTCGATATGTTTATTGGGTTAAAGGTGAGAACAACAAAAATATTCCTATGGAATGTTTGTCGTTTGATCGTGAAAGCGAAACCTTTAACAACAAAGAACATGATCACGTTCGTGACTTCTTCCCCGATCTAAAATGCGGATGGGCTTATGCTGTTCAAGGCATAGACCTAGCTGACAATAAAATCAAAGTAGTAAATCTGAAAAGAAAACTCTTTGATCAAATTTTAGTAGTGATGGAAGAAATTGGAAACCCAACAGATCCAGAGACTGGTTGGGATATCCACTTTAAAAGAAAAAAGACTGGACCACAGGTATTCAATGTAGAATATCAACTTCAACAACTGAAGTGTAAAGCCAGAGAATTTACTGACGCTGAGAAGGATCTCACAGCTGAATTAAAATCTATGGATGACGTACTGCCTAGACCTACCCCAGATGCTCAACTTGAGCTTCTTAAAAGGATTACTGCGCAAGAGTCTAATGATACTGTTGATGAGGAATTTGACGTAGCATGATTTTATTCACAGCTGATTGGCATTTAAAATTAGGACAAAAGAACGTTCCTTTACAATGGGCTTGCGCTCGTTATAAGTTGTTTTTCGACCAAGTTAAAGCATTAGAATTAGACTGTGACATGCACATCATAGGCGGGGATTTGTTTGATCGAATCCCCTCTATGGATGAACTCACTTTATATTTTGATTTTATTAGTGGTGTAACGATACCTACTGTTATTTATGACGGTAATCACGAAGCTACTAGGAAAAATAAAACTTTCTTTTCAAATTTAAAGAAAGCAACAAAAGATATAAACCCCCTCGTTAGTATTATAGATACTACAAAGATTTACCTTAAAGAAGGGTACGCTATCTTACCTTATGCTGATTTGCATAAAAAAGGTAGTATTGAAGCGATTAAAGGCGTATCACATTTATTTACTCATGTAAGGGGTGAAATTCCACCTCATGTGATGCCTGAAGTCGATTTAAGTAGGTTCGATAAGTTTGATACCGTTTTTGCAGGAGATTTACATGCCCATGCTAATACGCAAGGAAATATAATATATCCTGGTAGTCCAATGACTACATCATTCCATCGAGCCAGAGTTCATACGGGTTATCTACTAATTGAAGATGATTTTTCTTGGAAGTGGGGAGAATTTGACCTACCCCAGTTAATCAGAAAAACAGTAGATGACCCGAATGACATGCTCCCTACGGAATGGGATCATACAATATATGAATTAGAAGGAGATGTTCAAGATTTAGCATTAGTGAAAAACTCTGAACTCCTAGATAAAAAAGTTGTAAAACGAGAACTTCAAGCAACTTTAAATCTTACTCCTGAGATGACTATTAGTGATGAGCTAGTAGTATATCTACGAGATATATTGAGTTTAGATCAGAATAAAATTAAAAACATAATAGGAGTGTATAGTGATTATTCTACAAAAGCTGAACTGGGATAATTGTTTTTCTTACGGTGCTGGCAACGAAATTGATTTAGCTAACGCCACTTTAACTCAGTTAGTAGGAACTAATGGAGTAGGAAAATCGTCTGTACCCCTTATTCTTGAAGAAGTATTATTCAACAAGAATAGTAAAAATGTGAAAAAAGCAGACATAGCTAATAGATATGTGAATCAAGGTTATGATATTAGTTTAGATTTTAGTGTTGACGGAGATAGTTATAATATAACAGTATCAAGACGAGCAACTTTAAAATGTAAGTTAACAAAAAACGGAGAAGATATAAGTAGTCATACTGCTAGTAATACTTATAAGACAGTATTAGAAACATTAGGTATTGACTTTAAAACTTTTACTCAATTAGTTTATCAAAATACTAACACGAGTTTGCAGTTTTTAACTGCTACCGATACTAATAGGAAGAAGTTCCTAATTGATTTACTAAAATTAGACGATTATGTCGCGTTCTTTGAGACGTTTAAAGAAGCTGTAAGGCTAACTACTCAAGATGTTATAAAGCTAAACGCAAAAACAGATACAATAGTTAAATGGTTAACAGACAACAAATTGGAGACTATGACACTACTTGAGAAAGTGAATTTGCCAAAAATCTCGGAAAAAGATGAACAAGAGTTGCGTTCTTTACAAGTACGACTGGAAAATATCCATGAGAAAAATCGAAAAATAAATGATAATAATAATCTGCTGGAAAGGTTAAAATCAATAGATGTAGAGCAAGATCATAAAGATTTACAAAAGTATGAAAAGATTAAACCAACTTCAAAATTAGTTTCTAAAATTGGAGGTATGAAATCTCGTAAAGAGCAAGAGTTATCTATGAGTAAAAAATATGAAACTCTTAGAAACAAGCCAAGATCATATGATTTAAAAAGTAAAGAAGCGGAAGTTATGACTTGTCCTACTTGTGCGCAAGAAATAGATATGGAGTTTGTAAACGACCAATATGATAGACATATGCTACAGGTGGCAGGACACACAATAGCAATAAAAGATGTTCAAGAAGAACTAGAGGAAATAGAGAATGAAAATCAAATACATAGGGCGGCAGCCAGAAGAACAAGAGAGTGGGAAACCCTCTACAGGAGTATTGACCCCAAGCTCCCAACAACAATATTTGACAAAGAACAAGTGGAAAGTCAAATACGAGAGTTGGAAGACAAGGTTAAAGAAGCGCATGAATCGCTCAATGAGATAATTGATGAGAACACAAAAAGAGAAAGACATAATACTAGAATTAGTATTATTGGAGAACAAACTGCAGACTTTGAAAGTGAGCTGGATGGAATTACAAATTCACTCGGACGTATCGAAGATAAGCTTTCAGTTCTTGAGATACTTAAAAAAGCATTTAGTACAAATGGACTACTCGCATATAAAATCGAATCCCTTGTAAAAGAGTTAGAAGATTTAACAAATGAATATTTAGCAGAATTTAGTGATGGACGCTTCTCTATTAACTTTGTAGTAGAAAACGATAAGTTAAATGTTGAAGTTACAGATAATGCAAAAATTATAGATATACTAGCCCTATCTAGTGGAGAGCTAGCTAGAGTTAATATTGCTACATTAGTTGCAATACGAAAGCTAATGACTTCTATCAGTAGAAGTCAAATCAATGTGCTATTCCTTGATGAAGTGAACCAAGCACTCGATGAAGCAGGCAAAGAGAAGGTCGTAGAGATACTTCTCAAAGAGGAAACACTTAATACATTTTTAGTTTCTCACGGGTGGACACACCCATTACTTGAGAAAGTGGAAATTATTAAGGAGGACAATATAAGTCGATTGGAGTAAGGATGAAGGATGGAGATACCTTTTGGTACCATATTTGCAATGTAGCAAATTACAGTAAAAAACCGACCTACCTACCTACTGGAACTAAATGCCCAGATTGTGATTGGGCTAATAAACCAGTATTAGAGAAGGCTAAAATTAGACAAGCTGAGTACTTAGATGAACTCAAAGGAGACACACTATAAATGGATATACAAGCAACAGTACAAAAAATAGTTTCAGATCACTTAGATGTTGATTATGATGCTGTTAGAGGCAGTTTTATGGACGACTTGGGAGCAGATTCCCTAGACATAGTAGAACTAGTAATGCTTCTAGAGGAAGAATTTGATATTGAAATACCAGATGAAGAAGCGGAACTTCTAAAAACCGTAGAAGATTTAGTAAATTACCTAAAGAATAACACTTAATGGTCAATAGTAGACTGAAAGGTAATCGAGCAGAATTGCTCGTTGGTAATATGCTTAACAGGCATACAGGGTTGAATTTTATTCAGACACCTGGTTCAGGGAGTGGTAAGATCAAGGGAGATCTGTACCTAGAACATAAACACAATGTGTTCCTGATAGAAGTAAAATTTTACAAAGACGATGCAGTCACAAGTAAAGTTTTCACAAATAAAAGTAACAATTTTGTGCAATGGTGGAAGAAACTATTAAGACAAGCTCAAGACAAAGAGCTAGAACCCTTACTATTTTATAAAGCTAATTATGCAGAATTTTTTGTAGCAACTGTGCGCAAACCAAAGAGCAATATTAGATATATGTATATTTCCTGGCTAGGAGCCTACATATGTCTTGCTGAAAAATGGTTAGAGCATGAAAAATTGGAATTTGATAATGGCAATAGAATTTACGAACCTTGGAAAGCCAGCCCCGAATGGGAACTTGCTGATAGTTGATGGTCTCAACTTAGCTTTTCGATGGAAACACCAGAAAAAAGAGTTTTATAAACAAGAATATGTACGAACAGTAGAGAGCCTCGCAAAATCCTACAACTGTGGAGAGATAGTTGTATTAGGAGATGGAGGAAGTGATTATAGAAAAAGTATTGATCCTGAGTATAAAGCAAACCGTAAAGAGCGGTATAAAGACCAAACAGAAGAAGAAAGAGTTGAATTTGAAAATTTCTTAGGAGAATTTCAGAAAACAATGGAAGCCTTGACAGCTAAAGGCTATTTAACAATAAAGTACAAAGGTGTAGAAGCCGATGACATAGCTGCGGTTATATGTCTCGCAAGAGAGGAGTTAAAATTAGACGAAATTTGGTTAGTGTCTTCAGACAAAGACTGGGATCTTCTAATAACGGAGAACATATCACGGTTCTCAACCGTAACAAGAAAAGAAACAACAATAGGAAATTGGGATGAACATTATGATTTTGATCCAGAGTATTACTTGACTTTCAAGTGCTTAACAGGAGATAAAGGAGATAATGTACTAGGAGATAGTGGTATCGGTCCAAAGCGTGCCGCAGGTATTATAGAAGATTATGGAGATGTCTTTGACATCATGACAACATTACCAATAGAGAGTAGGTATAAATTCATGCAAAACTTAAACGAGTTTGGTGCTGAATCCCTAGAAACTAATATAGAGTTAATGGATCTTTCATATGACCCCGACGCGCAAGTACTGGGACACGAACGAGAAATAATAAAATTAGTGGAGAATTATGTCAGTAAAAATTGATTATAGCAAGGATAGCCTACTCGATGAGTTTGCACTTGCAACTTTAAGAGATAGGTATATGGTAGAAGGAGAGGTATCACCGCAAGAAGCGTTCGCGCGCGCGGCTATAGCCTTTGCTGATGATGATGCTCATGCACAAAGATTATATGATTACGTTAGTAACTTATGGTTCATGTTTGCAACCCCCATTTTATCAAATGGTGGTACTTCTCGTGGACTTCCTATTAGTTGTTTTTTGAACTATGTTGACGATAGCCGTGAAGGTATTACAGATCATTATGTAGAAAACGC
>Ga0114993_10002689_pt1 | contig 19136 bp, 15 predicted proteins | sample ArcticOcean_MG_C_FD_87042 | JGI IMG/M metagenome (GOLD analysis project Ga0114993, IMG submission 87042) | Marine microbial communities from western Arctic Ocean - ArcticOcean_MG_CB2_150 | ecosystem: Environmental > Aquatic > Marine > Oceanic | place: Arctic Ocean: Canada Basin | collected...
CATTGATGCTGTTAATTTTGTTCTGATCATCTATAAGTATAAATCCACCACCGATAGAAGATATTATTTTGGCAGGAGATAACGAACCTATTGCGGCTGTACCGAAAGTACCTGCTTTTTTGTCCTTAAATGATGACCCATAACTTTGTGATATATCCTCAACTAAAAAAATATTTTTTTTATCGCAAATTTCTTTAATTTTATACATATTTGGTATGATTCCAGTAAGGTATGTTGCCAGGAGCACTTTTGTTTTATTTGTGATTTTTTTTTCTAGATCATCAATATCTATGCATTTTGTTTCTTCATCCATTTCAACAAAAACTGGTTTTAAGTTAAGATTTAAAATTGCATTTATAAAATCTGGTATTTGAATAGGAGGTAATAAAACTTCATCATCCTTGTTTAATTTGAAAGACTTCAAAACATAGTAAAAAGATAATCTGCAAGTAGATAAAGTAAAACATTTCTTTCTTTGCCAATAATTTTCTAACAGGTTTTCAAATTGGTTTACACTAGCTCCAATTTTTGTATCTATGCCAAATAAAATTTTAATATATGACAACAACAAATCAAAAAAACTTATATATAATTTTGCTCTTGGTTGTTTCATAAATTAAATTTTTAACCTTTTTGAAAGTATTGTATTTAATTTTCGCTTAGGATTTAAAGTAAATATTTTTTTTTTAAAGTGCTTAAACTCTGGGTAATTATATGCATTTAATTCATTTGTAATAAAATCTTTTGCAAAATTTACTTTTAATTTGTGTTTTCTTGCAGTCTCATTTAAAAATTTTTTTAATAAAGAAAACTTATCATCTATTTGAAAATCAAATGATATTGAATACCCATTTCCTACAAAATTTAAATATTTACCTTTTTCTTTCATTTTTTTAATTACTATAAAACTTGAAAATAATTTTTTTTCTTTAAAAAAAATGAATAGTATTTTAAGTATATCTTTAAATTTATTTTCTGGAACTAAAAATTGAAATTGAAACAAACCATTTTTACCATAGGCTTTATTCCAGTCTATAAAATGATCCTGAGGATAAAAACAATCATTAAAAATAATTTTTTTTCTATGGAAGTATTTCTTATATTTCCTATAAAAAAAGTTAGATAATTTACTAAAAAAATGATTAGTCGTAACAATCCTTAAAACTAGATAGGATAATAATCCTAGCTTTCTTTCTGTTGAAAATTTAAAATTACTATTATCAAACTTTTTTGAATGGTTAGCCAAAAACCACAAACCTGAAATTTTTTTATCAGAAAAACTATCTACCCAAGAAACACTATATTCGTAATTTTTTATATTTTTTGCAATTTTAAAAAAATCTGTGAAGTTATCATATTCAATAATATTTTGTTCCATATAAGGCGAATTTATTTTTTTTAGTTTTATTTTTGCTGATAAAATTATTCCTGTTAGTCCAAAACCTCCTAAGGTCAAATCAAATATTTTTTTATTTTTATTTTTTGAACAATCAATAATTTTTTTATCTAATGTTAATAATTTAATACTTTTAACATAATACTTTGTTTGGTTTTTACTTGTATTTTTCCCATGAACATTGTTGGCTATCATCCCACCAATAGATACATATTTTGTTCCAGGTGTTACAGATAAAAACCACCCTTTCGGAATAATTATTGGAAGGATATTTTTTAGTAATGCTCCGCTTTCGACTTCTATTATACCCTTTTTTTCGTCAACATTTTTAATCTTTTTGAAATTTTTCATTGAGATTAACAAATTTTTATTTATACCCACATCTCCAAAAGATCTTTGATTACCAATAATTATATAACTTTTTTTTTTAATTAAGTTTTTTAACTCAAAAATATTTCCAGGCTGGATAATTTTTAGGTTTGAATTAACGTTTCTTCCCCAATTATTAGATAGTTTTTCTTTGAACAGCATGTTAAATAAAGTAAACTTTATATAACTTTAATTCAAAAAATTTCCAATGTTGAGAGAAATTTTATCGCATAGACAAAAAATTTTAGTTACTTTTCTTTTTTTGTTCTCATTATTGAGCAATCAGTACTATGGGAATAAAGGAATCTTCCCTATTGAGAGTTTTTGTCACTTTGATGTGGGTTTTAGAGTTTTAAATGGTGAGGTGCCATTTGAAGATTATTGGTTAGTTTCGGGTCCAATAGTTGATTACATTCAAGCTATTTTTTTCTATATCTTTGGATCAAACTGGCAAAGCTATGTTTTGCATGCATCACTTTTTAATTCAATACTCACAATATCTACTTTTTATCTACTAAAAAGTTTAAAACTTAATATTTATTATTGTTTTATTTATTCTATTTTTTTTGCACTACTTGCTTACCCATCTATCGGAACGCCTTACGTCGATCATCATTCAGCATTCTTTTCATTGCTGGGTATATATATTTTAATAACAGCTATAAGAACAGAAAAAAAATTATACTGGTTTTTGCTTCCTATTATTTTTGGTTTTGCTTTTCTTTCAAAACAAGTCCCTTCTTCATATGTGATATTATCAACGATATTAATACTTTTAATTTACTCAACAGTTAATCGTAAATTTTTCTGGATGAATTATTCATTGGCAGGTTTTTTTTTATTTATTTTTTTTATTATTATTTTTGGAAAATATCAGGGTATAAAGTTTTCTTCATTTTTTGAACAATATATTTTATTCCCACTATCTGTAGGTGACGAAAGATATGAAAATTTTAACTTTACTTTTAGAGGTGTAATAGGGCATTTTAAGTTTATTTACCTGGCTATTTTCCCACTGCTTGTCATAAATTTAATAAAAATATTTAATTCAAAAAATTACATAAAAGAAAATAATTTTTTTTATTTTTTAAGTGTTTTTTCTTTAACAGTTAGTTTGATATGGCATCAATTAATAACTGTTAATCAAACTTTTATTTTCTTTTTAATACCAATCTTGTTTGCTTTTTCTCACATTTACCTTAAATTTTTAAATATTAAATTTTATAAAATAATAGGTTATTTTCTTATTTTTATATGCCTTTTTGCTACAGCTAAATATCATATAAGATTTAATGAAAATAGAAAATTTCAAGAGTTTAAAAATACAAATTTTGAATTATCTGTTAACGCCGAGATAATAGATAAAAAATTTGCAGGCTTAAAATGGATTACTCCAGAGTTTAATAAAAATCCTCAAGATGAAGTTTTTCTTCTTCAGGAAATTAAACTTCATTTAAATAATGATACTAGACGCAAAATGCTTATGACAAATTACTCCTTTTTTTCCACCATTTTAGATCAAAAAATTGTATCACCAAACAGATGGTTTAATAGTTGTGATTGTACTTATCCACTTAAAAACAATAAATATTATTATGTATATAAAAATTTTATTACAAATTTAATTAAAAAAAATAATATTGAAGTTATATATCTGATAAAACCTGTAGAGAATTCTGAAATATATCAGTATTTAAATAAAAGCTGTTTTAAAGAAGTAAAAATTAATGAATATTTAAGCAGTTACGAATTAAAAGATTGTTTTAAAAGTTAGATTTGGATTAATTTACAGTTAAAAAAAATGAATATTCACGAACATCAAGCAAAAGAAATATTAAAAGAATTTGGTGCCTCTGTACCGAAAGGCGTTGTAATTTATGATATTAAGGAAATTGAGGAAAAAATTAAAAAATTAAGCTCAAATTTAATTATTAAAGCTCAAATTCATGCCGGAGGAAGAGGGAAAGCTGGGGGAATAAAACTTGCAAAAAACCACGAAGAGCTAATTAAAGGAGCCAAAGAAATTCTAGGAAAAATTTTAATTACTAAGCAAACAGGCCCTAAGGGTAAAAAAGTTAAAAGATTGTATATTGAGGAGGTTTCAGAAATTAAAAATGAATTCTATTTATCTTGCTTAATTGATAGATCTACATCAAAAATTGCTTTTATAAGTAGTACTGAAGGAGGAATGGACATTGAAAAAGTTGCTGAAACAAATCCAGAAAAAATAAAAAAAACTAAATTTAACTTACAAGATAAAATATCAGAGAATGATTTTGAAAGCATTATTAAAGATTTTAAATTAAATAATAATCAAAAAATTGAAGCTAAAAAAATTATTAATGGTATTTATAATATTTTAGTAAAAAAGGATGCAAGTTTAATTGAAGTAAATCCCTTAATCATAACAAAAGCAGGCAGTCTTTGCTGCCTAGATGCCAAAATTAGCTTTGATGACAATGCAATATTTAGACATCCAGAGATATTAAAATTAAGAGATTTAAATGAGGAGGACCCAATAGAAACCGAAGCAAGTAAGCATAATTTATCCTACATAAAGCTAGATGGATCTATTGGTTGCATGGTAAATGGCGCTGGCCTTGCAATGGCAACTATGGATATTATTAAACTATATGGATCAGAGCCAGCAAATTTTTTAGATGTTGGCGGTGGAGCTTCAAAAGAAAAAGTTTCAGCAGCATTTAAAATTATACTCTCCGATAAAAATGTTAAAGGAATTTTAATTAATATTTTCGGAGGAATTATGCGTTGCGATATACTTGCTCAAGGGGTTGTAGAAGCTGCAAAAGAAACAAATTTATCAATACCATTAGTAGTCAGGTTAGCCGGAACAAATGTTGAGAAAGGTAAAGAAATTTTAAAAAATTCTAACTTAAAAATTATATCTGCGAACAATTTATCAGATGCAGCTAAAAAAATTATAGAAGTTACAAAATAAAATGTCTATTTTAATTAACAAAAATACTAGGTTGATTTGCCAAGGTTTTACTGGATCGCATGGAACATTTCATTCTGAACAAGCTATTTCTTATGGAACTAATTTAGTTGGTGGTGTTACTCCTAAAAAAGGAGGTCAAATACATCTAGCTAAACCAGTTTTTAATACAGTAAGCGAAGCTTTAGAGAAAACTAAAGCTAACGCAACAATGATTTATGTTCCTGCTAAATTTGCTGCTTCAGCAATTGTTGAGGCCATTGAAAATAATATACCTCTTATTGTTTGTATTACTGAAGGTATTCCAATTTTAGATATGATAAAAGTAAAACAAAAGTTAAAAAATTCAAAATCGCGTTTGATTGGTCCAAATTGTCCTGGAATTATTACTCCAGATGAATGTAAAATTGGTATTATGCCAGGCAATATTCATAAAAAAGGTTCATGTGGAATTGTTTCTCGATCAGGAACTTTAACGTATGAAGCTGTTGCCCAAACAAGTGAAAATGGATTAGGTCAATCAACTGTTGTTGGTATTGGGGGAGATCCTATTAACGGAACAAGTTTTATTGATTGTTTAGAACTTTTTTTAAAAGATGAAGAAACTAAATCAATATTAATGATAGGTGAAATTGGAGGGTCTTCAGAAGAAGAAGCGGCAGAATTTATTAAACATTCAAAAATAAAAAAACCTATTATTGGATTTATAGCTGGAAAAACTGCACCTCCTGGACGAAGGATGGGGCATGCCGGAGCTATTATATCGGGTGGAAAAGGTAATGCAGAAGATAAAATAGAAAAAATGAAATCATGTGGCATTTTAATAGCTGAGTCACCTGCTGAAATCGGAAAAACCTTATACGATGAACTTGCAAGATAGTTTTATCAAATTTATAATAAGATAAATTTATTTTATATTAATGTCATCAAATAGAGATAATATAACTTTTGAAAAAACGTCCTTTCTACAAGGCGGTAATAGTACTTTTATTAAAGAACTTTATTTAAAATATTTAGACAACCCAAATTCTATACCTCACAGCTGGATAGAATTCTTTGATGGGCTTAACGAAGATCAGGAAATTATAAAAAAAGAAATTTTGGGACCTAGCTGGGCAAAAAAAAATAATATTCTATCAACTAATGTTTTAAAGAAAAATTTAGCCAAAGATAATAAAATATCTACTAACAACACTGAAGTTTCAGAAAAAGAAAAAGAGAATTCAGTAAAAGCTATAGCTTTAATTAGAGCATATAGAATTCGAGGACATTTAATTGCAAATCTAGATCCGCTTGGAATGATGGAAAGAAAATATCTTGAGGATTTGCATCCTTCGGATCATGGATTTAAAAAAGAAGATTATAATAAAAAAATTTATGTAGGTGCATACATGAACAACGGATATGCAAATATTAATGAAATTCTTTCTTTTTTTAGAAAAATATACTGTTCAACAATTGGAGCGGAATACATGCATATTTCAGATCCTGTTGAAAAAATATGGTTTAGAGAACGAATAGAAAAAAAAGAAAATCAATTACAATTTACTAACTCTGGAAAAAAAGCAATTTTAAATAAATTAATACAAGCTGAAGGTTTTGAAAAGTTTTTAGCTATAAAATTTGTTGGTACAAAAAGATTTGGTATAGATGGTGGTGAAGCGCTAATACCAGCTTTAGAACAAATAATAAAGCGAGGAGGTCAGCTAGGAGTAAAAGAGCTTAAAATTGGCCAGCCTCACAGAGGAAGATTAAATATTTTAGCTAATGTTTTGCAGAAATCTTATAAAAGAATGTTTAATGAATTTGCTGGGGAGTATGCTTCTTATAGTGCCGATTCAACGGGAGATGTTAAATATCATTTAGGAGCTTCATCAAATAGAGAATTTGATGGTAACCTTATCCATATTTCTTTAGCAGACAATCCTTCCCATCTTGAAGCTATAAATCCAGTAGTATTAGGTCAAACACGCGCTAAACAATTTTTTCATAAGGATAGCAAAAGACAAAAAGTTGTGCCAATTTTAATTCATGGTGATGCGGCTTTTGCTGGCCAAGGAGTTGTTGCTGAATGTTTTGCGATGTCGGGACTTCCAGGACATAATACAGGTGGAACAATACATATTATTGTTAATAATCAAATAGGATTTACCACAAACCCAAGGTTTGCAAGATCTTCTCCCTATCCATCTGATTTAGCTAAAATGGTTGATGCACCAATCCTACATGTGAATGGCGACGATCCCGAAGCAGTAGTTCATTGTGCAAGGGTTGCTATGGATTTTAGACAAAAGTTTAATAGAGATGTGGTGATTGATATGATTTGTTATAGAAGATTTGGTCACAATGAAGGTGATGAGCCCTCGTTTACTCAGCCAATAATGTATACAAAGATTAAAAAACACCCGACATCTCTAAATATTTATGCAGATAAATTAATCAAAGCAGGCGTCATAGATAAGGAAGAGTTTAATAGTATGAAAATGAAATTTAAAAATCTTCTTGAAGAACAGTTTAAAACAGCAAAAGAATACAAGCCAAAACTAGAGTGGTACGAAGGTGTTTGGTCTAGGTACAAACCTGAAAGAGGAAAAGATAGAAGAGGAGCTACCGGAGTTTCATTAGATAAAATAAAAAAAATTGGAGAAAAAATTACATCAATACCGAAAGAATTTAACGCACACTCAACTATAAAAAAAATATTTGATAATAAAAAAAAAATGTTTCTTACTGGAAAAGGATTTGATTGGGCGACAGCAGAACAGTTAGCGTTTGGCACGTTATTAGATGAAGGATATCCAGTTAGACTTTGTGGGCAGGATTCTGGTAGAGGAACATTTAGCCAACGTCATTCAGTCCTTAGAGATCAAACAGATAATTCATATTATACTCCATTAAATAACATCTCTAAAAACCAAAAAAGATATGAAGTCATTGATAGTCTGCTTTCAGAAATGGCTGTTCTTGGCTTTGAGTATGGTTATGCTTTATCAGAACCAACTACCTTGGTAGTCTGGGAAGCTCAATTTGGTGATTTTGTAAATGGAGCACAAATTATAATAGATCAATTTATTACATCTGGTGAAAGAAAATGGGCGAGAGCAAATGGTTTAGTAATGCTATTGCCCCATGGTTATGAAGGACAAGGCCCAGAACATTCATCAGCTAGATTAGAAAGATTTTTACAATTGTGTGCTCAAGAAAACATTCAAGTTATGAATTGCACAACACCTGCAAATTATTTTCATGCTTTAAGAAGACAAATCCATAGAGATTTTAGAAAACCATTAATAATTATGACGCCAAAATCCTTATTAAGAAATAAAAAATGTGTTTCAAGTATTGAAGATTTCACTAGTAAAAATACATTTCACAGAGTTCTGAATGACCATGCGGATTTTAAAAAATATGATTTAATTCAACTTCAAGAAGACAAAAAAATTAAAAAGGTTATTATGTGCTCGGGAAAAATTTATTTTGATCTTATTGCAGCTAGAGAAAAAATAAAAAATAATAAAGTTTTTATTATTAGAATAGAACAATTATATCCATTTCCAGTTAAAACACTTGCAAAAGAGTTAAAAAGGTTTAAAAAAAATAGTAAGTTTTATTGGTGCCAGGAAGAACCTCAAAATATGGGGGCATGGAATAGTGCAAGAAATTATATCCAGTGGAGCTTAGATTATATAAAAGCCAGCAATAGAGAAGTTGATTATATTGGAAGAAAACCCGCTGCATCTCCTGCCACCGGATATCTTAAAAAACACCTTGCACAGCAAAAGGAAATAATAGAAAAGGTATTTAGCTAGATATGTCGAATCAAATTGTAGTACCATCTTTAGGTGAATCTATAACGGAAGCTACGGTATCCAAGTGGCTGAAACAGGTCGGTGAAAAAGTCGACTCAGACGAACCGCTGGTAGAATTAGAAACAGACAAAGTTAATGTAGAGGTGCCATCGCCTTTATCAGGAACGCTATCATCAATTAAAGTGAAAGAAGGAGATACGGTTGAGGTTGGGGCATTGTTGGGAGAGATAAATCAGGGAAATTCCTCTTTTATTAAAAATGCGAAATTAAAAAAAGATGAGGAAATCCAACAGGACTACGCTCCTCCAAAAATTCCAAAGAAAAAAACTGCAAGCAAAAATCAAGAGGTAACTACTAAAAACGAAGAAGCTTTAAATTTAAGTGAAAAGCTTGAAAACGAAAACAATAAAGAAACTTTAGTATTAGATACATTGGCTGAAGAAAAATCTGATCAAATCAAAGAAGAAAAATATATTCCACCCAAAAGCAAAAAAAATTTATCTCCATCAGTAAGAAAAATGGTTGAAGAAAATAATATTGATATTTCGAATTTAGAAGGAACAGGCAAATCTGGAAGAATCTCTAAAGGAGATTTAATTAATTCAATGGGAAATATTCCTGAGCCATCAAAAAGAAACATTACACACGGTCCTGAAGAAAAAGTAAAAATGACAAGATTAAGAATGACTATAGCTAAACGCTTAAAAGAAGCTCAAGATAGTGCTGCAATGCTAACCACTTTTAATGAGGTGGATATGTATAATATTATGCAAATGAGACAAGATTACCAAGAAGATTTTAAAAAAAAATATTCAGTTAAATTAGGCTTTATGTCATTTTTTGTTAAAGCATCTGTTGTTGCTTTAAAAATGTTTCCTGCGGTAAATGCTGAGATAGAGGGAGATCATATTACCTATAAAAATTATTATAATGTTTCAATTGCTATTGGCACCGATCGAGGATTGGTTGTTCCTGTTCTAAAAAAAGCAGATGAGCTTTCTTTCGCGGATATAGAAAAAAATATATTTTTACTCTCTGAAAAGGCTAAAATGGGAAAAATTACTATTAATGATCTTCAGGGTGGAACTTTCACTATTAGCAATGGAGGAATTTATGGATCAATGCTTTCTACCCCAATTTTAAACCCCCCTCAAACTGGCATTTTAGGGATGCATAATATAGTCGATAGACCAGTAGTGAATAATGGAAGTATAGTTTCAAGACCAATTATGTACTTAGCTTTATCTTATGATCATAGAATAATTGATGGAAAAGAAGCTGTTTCTTTTTTAAAAACAGTAAAAGAATGTCTTGAGGAACCTAGAAGACTATTTTTAGATCTGTAAAAATAATAATGGATAATAATTTTGATGTTGTTGTAATTGGAGCTGGGCCAGGAGGATATGTTGCGGCAATAAGATCTGCCCAACTAGGACTTAAGACTGCTTGCATTGAATCAAGAAAAACACTAGGTGGAACTTGTTTAAATGTTGGATGTATACCTTCAAAAAGCTTACTTAATACATCTGAGATGTACCATAAGGCACAAAATGAATTTAAGAATTTCGGTATAGATGCCAGTGATGTCAAATTAAATTTACCAAAAATGATGGCTAACAAAAATAAGTCAGTGCTTGCATTGACCAAGGGAGTGGAATTCTTATTTAAAAAAAATAAAATTACTCATTTAAAAGGCAAGGGCGCAATTATAGACAAAAATACAATATCAGTTACAGATGATTCTGATAAAAAAACTTCTTACAAAGCTAAAAATATAATAGTAGCCACGGGCTCAATTCCGACATCTTTGCCAGGAATAACTATTGATGAAAAGGTTGTGGTTTCTTCAACTGGAGCTTTATCTTTTGAGAAAGCACCAAAAGATCTTATTGTTATTGGTGGTGGTTATATTGGTCTAGAACTCTCAAGCGTTTGGAAAAGGTTAGGTTCCAATGTTACTGTTGTTGAATATTTAGATCACATTATTCCTGGCATGGATAAGGACATTTCTAGTGAATTTTTAAAAATTCTTAATAAGCAAGGAATTAATTTTAAATTAGATTCAAAAGTAACATCAGTAAATCTTGTAAAAGATAAAGCAGTTGTAAGCTTCACTAATAATAAAAGTTTAAAAATAGAAAGAATAGAATGTGACAAGGTTTTGATTGCGGTAGGTAGAAAACCTAACATAAGTGAAGATATAGTTAAGCTTGGCATCAAATTAGATAAAAATAAAAAAATTCAAGTAAATGAAAAGTTTCAGACACATCTAAAAAATATTTATGCTATAGGAGATGTTATAGACAAAGGACCAATGTTAGCCCACAAGGCAGAAGATGAGGGTATAGCTGTTGCAGAAATTATTGCTGGACAGGCAGGGCATGTAAATTATGATGTTATACCTGCTGTAATTTATACATCGCCTGAAGTAGCGGTGGTGGGCAAAACTGAAGATAATCTTAAAAAAGAAAAAATTAAATATAGAATTGGTAAATTTCCCTTTTTAGCTAATTCAAGGGCAAAAGTTAATAATGATACCGAAGGTTTTGTTAAGATAATAGCTGAAGAAAAAACAGATAAAGTGCTAGGTGTATCTATAATTAGCTCTTTGGCTGGAACAATGATTGCAGAATTAGCTTTAGCAATGGAATTTGGAGCAAGTGCTGAAGATATAGCTCGGACATGTCATGCTCATCCGACACATAGTGAGGCCGTGAAAGAGGCGGCAATGGCAGTTGATAAAAGACCAATTCATTTTTAATATTTGTTAATATAATTATGATGAAAGCAATGATACTTTCCGCAGGGTATGGCAAACGGCTTTATCCATTAACAGAAAGCTGTCCAAAACCATTAATTAAGATTGGTAATGAAACGTTACTATCCAACACACTGTTTTTTTTGAAAGCAATCGGAGTAAAAGAGGTTATTATTAATGTTCATTATTTAGGAAAACAGATAATTGATTATATCAATAAAAAAAATTTTAATTTATCTATTACGATAGTGGAAGAAGAAAATATCCTTGATACAGGTGGAGGAGTTTTAAATGCTATTAAATACTTTCATGATGATCCTTTTTTGACAATTAACCCAGATACCATATGGAGTTTAGAATATTTAGAGGAAGTAAAACTTATGGAAAAGGAATTTTTTCAAAATCAATTGAAATGTTCAATGCTTATTATAAATAAAAATAAAAGTTTTGACAAAAATTTAAAAGGAGATTTTAATTTAGAAGATAATATAATTAATAAAAAAACCAAAGAAAATCTAACATATATTTATACAGGACTGCAGATCATTAGGCCCAATTTATTTAAAAACTTCAATAAAAAATTTTTTTCAATTAGTGAAGTTTGGGATAAATTGATTAAAACTCAAGAATTGCATGGGTTTGAAAGTCGCTTAGAATTTTTGCACGTAACTACGCTAAGTGTTTATAAAAACTTAATAGAAAAAAAATTTAAATATTAATCAATATTTTTTTAGATCTTTTACGATCTAGATACCTACATTCTTGTACTTTTAATTTTTTAAACTTTATCAAAAGGGGATTCCCAGTAGGAATTTCAAATTGGACTATTTTTTCTTTTGAGATATTTAATAATTTCATTAGTAAAGCTCTACAACTGTTTCCATGAAAGACAATTAAAATATTTTTTTTTGAACGAATTAAAGGTTGGATTTTTTTAACATAATATGGAACTACTCGGTCAAAAGCATCTTTTAAAGATTCACTTTTAATACTTGTACTAATTTTTTTTTTAAAAGGGTGTGACGATTCCATAGCGGGAGGAGGCACGTTAAAACTTCTTCTCCAAATTTGAACTTGCTTGTTACCATATTTTTTTATAGTTTCGTCTTTATTAAGACTCGTTAAGCCTCCATAGTGTCGTTCATTTAATGCTTGAGATTTAAAAATTTTTGCATTTTTTTTATTTAGAATTTTTAAAATTATATTTAAACTATTTATTGCTCTTTTTAGTTCAGATGAAAAATAAGAATGAAATTCAAGATTTAATTCTTTTATTAACTTTCCAGCTTGCCCAGCTTCTAATTTGCCTTTTTCGGTCAAATCTATATCAGCCCATCCTGTGAATCTTTTTTGCAAATTCCATTGACTTTGACCATGTCTAACTAATATTAGATTATTCATAATTTATAAAATATAATACGACTGTTTATAACTGTTGTATATTAATAAAGTGATGAAATTTTTAAAATTCGTTTTTTATGTTTCTATAATATTATTAATAATAATTTCACTTTATCCTGGCAGTTTGGTGGGATATTTATTTTATGGAGATTTAAGCCAACAACCAAACCTAATCCAAAATCCTTTTGGGACAAGCATAAATCATTTTTTCTATTATTTTTACATTACTATACTTGGGTTATTTATATATTTAAGAACAAGTAGTTTTAAAAAAATTGCATATACCTTGTTTTTTTTATCAATAATTTTAGAAGTTTTGCAATTTATTGTGCCAAATAGAGCGTTCCAATTATATGATTTAATGGGAAATTTACTTGGTGTAGTAGTTGCTTATTTTTTAATAAAGATTTATTTATATTTAACAAAACATGAATGATAAATTTAAAGAAAGAGAAAAGGGATTTGAAAAAAAATTTGTTAAAGACGAAGAGCTTCAATTCAAAATTCAAGCTCGTAGCAATAAGTACATAGCAGAATACGTCTGCTCTATCCTTGGCAAGCCAGATAAAGAAAGAGAATCTTACACTCAAGAAATAATAAAAGCAGATATGGAAGAAGCTGGGCAAGAAGATGTGGTTAGAAAAATTAAAAAAGATTTCCAAAGTGCTTCAATAAGTGTAGAAGATTCAGAAATTAGAAATCAAATGGAGAAAGCATTACTGCGTGCAAAAGAAGATTTTAAATAAAAATTTAATTTATTTTATTGTTTTTTTTATTTTAGCTTCGTGTAGTTCTGTCCCAAAATATCCACAAAATGCATGTAAAATTTTTGGTGAAAATTATTTATGGTATAAATCAGCAAAAAAAAGTTCTGAAAAGTATGGCGTCCCTATACATATTATTTTAGCTTTTATAAATAAAGAATCGGGATTTAATCGATGGGCTAAACCTAAAAGAAAAAAACTATTTAAAATAGTTCCTTATAAAAGGCCATCTAGCTCATTTGGATACTCACAAGCAGTTAATAAAACATGGGAATTGTACAAAAGTGAAACAGATAATCCTTTGGCATTACGTGCACGATTCAAAGACTCTGTCATGTTTATTGGGTGGTATATAAATAAAACTAATAAAATTAATAAAATTTCTTTAAATGATTCTTATCGTCAATATTTAAATTATTATCTGGGATGGGGTGATTATGCTAAGAAAATTTATAAAACAAACACAAAAGCAATTATTTTTGCTAAAAGTGTAGAGAAGCAGTCTAAGATTTATAAAAAACAATTACTTGGGTGTCAAAAAAGTCTTGATAGAAATAAATATATTATTTTCTAAGCTCTTTATTTAGTTGAATATCTACAGCATCAATTTGTTTAGTATTTTTTGTTAATAACACGTACATAGTTGGTGTTACGTACAAAGTAAAAAATGTACTTATTAGCATACCTCCAAATATCGTTGATCCAACAGCTAATCTACTACCTTCACCTGCGCCAGGTCCTATATTGCCAATCAACAAAGGAGTCATTGCGATCATAGTTGAAAGTGAAGTCATAATGATCGCCCTAAATCTTCTTTTGCATGCCTCCAAAGCTGCGCTTTCTATATTTTTACCAGTTCTTCTTAACTGATTTGCCCAATCTACAATTAAAATAGAATTTTTAGTAGAAATACCAATTAAAATTACCAAAGCAATTTGAGAAAAAATATTTATACTCGAATTAAATAATAAAATAAAAACTATTCCTCCGAATACACTTAAAGGCACAGTTAGCATAATTATAGCTGGGTGGACAAAACTATTAAAGTTTGCAGCCATTACTAAAAATGCTGTTAGTAATGCAAGAGCAAATATTACAAATAACTCGTTACTAGTTTCCTTTAACTCTTCTGATTTGCCTTTCCATTCTATTCTTGCTTCAGGAACATTTTCATTTACAGTCTTTTCAAGATAGCTCAAAGCTTCAGCGAGCGAATAATCTCCAATTAATCTTGCGCTAATAGTAACAGCGCGCTGTCTATCATACCTAGCTAAAATTTTTGCAGAGCCAACTTCTTCAAACTCGACAAGATTAGCCAATGATATTAATTTTTCTGTAGTGTCAGAACGTACAAAAATTTTACCTAAACTTTCACTCTTTTTTCTATTTTTTATACCAGACTGTAGAATTATTGGATATTCTTTACCAAGTTGGTTAAATTTTGTTACTGTTTTTCCAGAAAATAATGTCTCAATTGTCTTACCAATAGACTCAATAGAAACTCCCAAATCTTGAGCTTTATTTCTATTTATTATTAATTTAATTTCAGGTTTATTTTTAGAATAGTCAGATTCTATTGCGGCTAGGTTTTTATTTTTTCTTAATTTTACCATTACTAATTTTTGCCATCTTTCAAGTTGCTCATAGCTTTTTCCTAGCAAAACCATTTGGACAGGCTTATTATAACTACTAACTCGAATTGATTGTGGAGAAATAGGAAAAGCAAGTGCCTGAGGTACCGTAACAATCTTACCTATAGCTTTTCTCATAATTTTTTGTGTACTTTCACTTCTATCATTCCAATCATCAAGCAAGGCAATAATAATGAAGCTGTTATAAGATTTACTAGCTCTACCGAAACCTGGCACCCTCATAATCATTCTTTTATAAGACTCTTCTTCACTTTTAACTAATGGTGTTAGTCGCCTTTCTATTTCCTCAGCTTTATCTGATGTATACTGAAATGAACTGCCTTCATCAGTTTTTCCGATAACCAAATATACACCCCTGTCTTCTTTGGGAAGCAATTCTTTAGGAGCAAAAACAAAAAGAAGTACAGATATAAAAGTTAATGAGATCATGAATACAATTATAATTTTACTTTTAGTTATCCAATAATTTAAAGTTTCAGCATAAAACTCAGAAAATAATTTATAATATTTGTCAAATTTTAAAACAATTTTTGTTTTCTTTGTTTTTTTATTTAAAAATTTACTGCCTAGCATTGGTGATAGAGTTAAAGCTACGAAGGAAGACACAACAATTGCAAAAGTTAAAGAAATTGCAGTTTCTTTAAATAGTGTTCCCGATATTCCCTCAATAAAAATTAAAGGTAAAAAGACAGCAACTAAAACTAAAGTAGTAGAAATAATAGCAAATGTAATACTTTTTGAACCCTTAAAAGCGGCAACCAAGGGAGTTTCTCCATTTTCAACTCTATGATAGATCGCATCTGTCATTATAACACTGTCATCGGTTATTATACCAATGGCGAGTATAAAACTCAAAAGCACAAAAATATTTATAGATAAATCAAATATCCAAAGACCTAAAAATGAACTAATTAGACTCACTGGTAAGGCTATCGCCGGAACGATAACGGCCTTTAAATTACCTAAAAAAAGATAAATAATTATAACAACTAAAATAAAAGCAATGATTAAAGTTTTATATACTTCGGAAATTGCAGCATTAATATAAGTTGCTCTGTCAAACGATACGCCCAATCTAAGTCCATCAGGTAGAGTTTTTTGAACTTCTTTTATTCTTTTCCTAACTTTTTTTGACACCTCTACTGTAGAGGCGCCTGATTTTGCATATATTCCAATTCCAACAACTTTATCATTAGGTTTTCCAACTTTACTTATTGATTTAAAAAGCGTTTTTTCTGAAACAGGGCCATATTTTATCTCAGCAATATCCTCTAAACGTGTCATACTATTTTTATTTTTTTTAACTGGTAGTTGTTTTATGGATGATAAGTCTTTGTATGCTTTATCAAGATTAATAGTTAAATCGATATTAGTTGCTTCTAAACTTCCAGCAGGAAGACTAATATTTTCTTTTCTTAATGATTGCTCAACTTCTTGAATAGTTAAATTGTTAGCTGCTAATTTAATTGGATCTATATAAACTCTTACACTAAGTTCTCTGAGGCCTCCAACAAGTATTCTACCAACTCCTTTCACATTAGAAAAATTGTCAACAAGATATCTTCTGGTATAGTCGCCAATTTCTAAATCAGTCCAAGTAGAGCTAGAAACGCTTAGCCACATACTTGTACTAAAGCCTGCGCTTTGCTTTAATATTTCAGGTGGTTTTGAATCCTCAGGTAAATTATCTGATACTCTTGAAACTCTATCTCTTATATCGTTTGCCGCTGAATCTAAATCAATACTAGTTTCAAATTCAATTTTAATAGTACTTCTTCCGTTTTCTGACGTTGAATCAATATTTTTAATTCCTTCTGCTCCCCCGATTACATCTTCTATTATTTCAGTAATTTCACTAGATATCACTTCTGCACTAGCTCCTTGATAATCTACTTGTACTTGGACCACTGGAGGTTGGAGACCAGAGGGTAATTCTCTAACTGGCAATTTAGAAAAAACAAAAAGACCAAAAATAACAAGTATCATAGAAAACACTATTGCAACGACAGGTCTTCTAATGCTTAGTTCGGTTATGTACATTTTTATTTTACTATTGCGACTTAATAATAGGTTTTACTTTCATGCCTGGTCTAATTTTTGTTAATCCTTCAGCTATTATTTTGTCCCCCTCCACGAGTCCATCTAAAACTTCAAGATTACCAAGGTTACGCACGCCTGTTTTGACCTCTGCTTTCTTAATTAAATTATTTTCTACTACTTTATAAACAAATTTTTTATTTCCTTCGTACATAATGCTTGTATCGGGAACACTTAACGTGCTCTTTTCATTATATAATATTTCAATTTCTAGAAGAGATCCTGGAATTATTTCAGAATTTTCATTTACTATTTGTGCTCTAGCTAAAATACTCCTCGTTTGAGCATCAACACGCGATGCTACTGATTGAATAATTCCTTGATAAGTTTTATCTTTATAAGCTGAAAACTTTGCTTTAAGTTTTAAATTTTTTTTTAAAATTGCTGCATAGACTTCGGGTATCTTTAAATCACACAATATTTTTCTTGAGTCATCTAAAGTCAAAATAATTGTATTTTCTGAACCTAAACTACTACCACTAATACCTCTTGTGCCCAGAATACCCACAAAAGGAGCAACAATATTTTTAGTTACTAATCTAGCTATAATGTCTCCCTTTTTAACTTTTACATCAAATTCTATTGGATTTAACAATTCATTTTTTTTAATTTTATAAGAAATTGTTTTGCTACTTAAAGAAGTACAATAGCTTTCTAAAGTTTGACTAAAATTTTTGTTGGTTATTACTTCAACAATTACTCCAGGCGGCGGACGTTTAGAAAATTTTTTCTTAAAGTGAAGTCCAACCGAATAACGTCCAATTACTACTACAGCAATAAGAATAAAAAAAATTATAATTCCAATAGTTATTTTCTTTGATCTTTTCATTTATTTTTTCCCATACTCAGTCCAGCTACCAATATATATTTTGGCCATATAGTCATCGTTTATTGTAGAATATGCAAGAGACAGACTTGACGCTGAAACTGAACTTCCGCAACTCATAACTATTTTATTGCTATTAACTCCTTTTAAATTGAATATATTCTTTAATTTTTCTTTATCTAAAAATGTATTATCTTTTGTATTTACTAGTTCGCTTAAGGGTAAAGATTTAGATCTTTCAATGGAGCCGCTTCTAATTCCAGGCCTTGGTTCGGGTTCCAAACCTAAAAATCTATTTTTACTTCTAGCATCTAGCACTATGAACTCTTTGCTTTTTATGTTTTCGACAATTTGGGATTTAACTTTAACCATATTTTTATTTTCCTTAGCAATATATTTAGAAGGAACTACTGTAGTTTTCAAATTTGTAACTTTTCTGCCCTCTAACTTCCATTTTTTCATTCCTCCATTCAATACTGAAACTAGTTTTGGGTCATGTCCAAAATAAAGAAATTGAAACCAGGCACGACAACTAGAGATCAAATCGCTATAGCAATAAATAATAATTCTATCGGTATTTAAGATTCCCATTTCTGAAATAGATTTTTCATGACTGTTGAGCGATGGTAAAAAATGGCCATGTGATAGATCATTTTCCTGATTAGAATTTTTGTCTAAGTCAAAAAAAATTGCATTTTCTATATGTTCTTTACTGTATTCTTCGATTGCATTTCTATTTTTAACTAAATGCCAAGAAGCATCAACAATTTTTACTTTATTTAAATTCTTATTTAGCCAACCTGTTGAAACTAAAGTCATCTCTTGCTTCGTTTTTCAAAATACTTTTGATGGTATTCTTCTGCTTTACAGTAATTTTTTTCTTTTCTGATAACTGTAATAACTTTTTCATTAAGCTTTTTATTGATCTCATCTAACACTTTTTGTGCAGATATTTTTTCCTCTTCAGTGGTATAAAAAATTTCTGATCGATACTGATAGCCAACATTGGGTCCTTGACGATTAAGTGTTGTTGGATCGTGGATTTTAAAGAATAATCTAGTTATATCTTCATAAGAAATTATTTTAGGATCAAATGTAACTTTAACTA
>Ga0114993_10002693_pt1 | contig 19130 bp, 14 predicted proteins | sample ArcticOcean_MG_C_FD_87042 | JGI IMG/M metagenome (GOLD analysis project Ga0114993, IMG submission 87042) | Marine microbial communities from western Arctic Ocean - ArcticOcean_MG_CB2_150 | ecosystem: Environmental > Aquatic > Marine > Oceanic | place: Arctic Ocean: Canada Basin | collected...
CGAAAGATTCATAAAGAGGCAAAACAATTTGCTTCATTATCCCAACCCATATTTTGTGCTACTTGTCATGACGTGACCTTGTTCAATGGTTTCCGGCTTGAAGAGGCTTTCAGTGAATACCGTACATCTCCCGCTGCGAAGAGGGGGACGACTTGTCAGGATTGCCATATGGGGAAAGAACAAGGGGTGGCCGCAGGATATGAGGTTGGGCCAGGTGCGATAGTTGGGGGAAAGCCGACTAAAGACCGCAAGCTCACCAGTCACTTTTTTGCCGGGCCAGACTATTCGGTGATCCATCCGGGTATATTCCCGCATAATGCGGTAGCCCAGGAAATGGCCAGCATGAGAGAGTGGCTCCAGTTTGATCACAAAGCCGGGTGGGGTACCGATGAGTTTGAGGACAAGGTACCGGAAGACGCCAAGTTTCCCGTTCGTTGGGATTCTGTTGATGACCGCTATGATGCCCGTGACATTTTAACCCAGCAGTTTGAGCACTTGGAATATGCCAGAGGCTTGCGTCTTGAGGTGTTGCGTAATGGTTATAAATTAGATGAAATTGTTGTGCAAAAAAGTGATGCCGATGGCATTAAGTTCAAGGTGAAGGTCAGAAACGCTACGGATGGTCATAATGCACCTACAGGTTTTACAGGTGAAAGGCTGGTCTGGCTCCATGTAGTTGTGACGGACAGTGATGGCAAAGTGGTTTTTGAGTCGGGAGATTTAGACCCGAATGGGGATGTGCGTGACCGGGAATCTTCTTATGTCCATGCCGGGGTGGTTCCACTTGATTACCAGCTCTTTGATTTAAGGTCCCGGTTTGTGGTTTCAAATCTTCGTGGTGGAGAGCGTGAGGCAATCATACCCATTCCTTACCCGATAATCACGATTCCATTTGTGCGTCCTTCAATCCAGTCATTGATATTGACAGGGGAGCCAGCCACGGAGCGTGTCCATCGAAGGAGTCTTGAACCTTTGGGGCACCTCTGGGCGAAATACAAGATCGACGGTGACATGCTTACAGGTAAAGGGCCTTATACTGCAAAGGTTGAATTTAAGGCTGGAATGGCTCCTGCGAATCTGGTGGGAGCTATTCAAGGTCGGGGGTTCGATTATGCCATGAGTGCCCAAGAGGTGGCGGCCGGGGTTGCCGCAGGTTATGAGATCTTGTGGAAAAAAGAAGTGAAGTTGGAGATGAGTAAATAATCAACCGATATAGCTCTTCTGTCTTTAAACGGACTCGACATTGCTTTGGAGGAGGGCAATGGAAATAGCAAAAGGAAAAAGATTATGTTCTCTGGGCCGTGCGCTACGGTCTCTGCTGGTAGGTGGTTTGGGGGTTTTGTGTTTCAGCCTTCCAGCTTATGCGGACTGGTATCCTTTAGGGCATACCGAGGATGTCCCGGCCTTTTCCAAGGAACATATTCAACTCCTTCCTCCGTCCGATACGGGTACACGTCCCGCTCTGATTTATGAAGGAGGGGATCTTTTTCTCGGAGTTGGGGATCTTTATGAGGGTTTTGAGACCCCCTGGGGAGCTGTCTGGCAACCGCAACTCTGGATTTTTGGAACCATGCGGTCGTCTGTGCATATGTATGATAATAGTAGTGCGAATAGTACCGCTTCCGAATGGGCAAATCGTTTAGATCTTTACGCTAATATACAGTTAACGGGGACGGAAAAGTTTATCATTGGTATCCGGCCACTAGACAAAAATGAGCCCTCCAAATTTTCCCGGGTAGCGTTTAACGATAATCGTGGTGACGGACAGTCCGAGTTTAATATGGATATTCGGACCATGTTTTTTGAGGGTGACTTGGGAAGCTTGTTCCCCAAACTGGACCCGGGTGGAACAACCTGGCTGGATTATGGGTTTTCCGTGGGACGGCAATTGTTGCAGTTCCAGGAAGGGATTATGCTCAATGACGAAGTGGATGCCCTTGCGCTTATCCGTAATAATATACATCTCCCGGGTATTCCGAGTTTAAGATCTTCTTTTGTTTGGGGTTGGAATGATCTGGGAAGAAGCGATGCTGAACGGGATGATCGTGCGAATATGTTTGGCTTGTTTAATTCTTGGGATACGCAAATTACCTCCTGGAATCTGGATCTTGTATATGTGACGGATGAGGATGCGGTTGGGGATAGCTATCATATAGGGTTGTCGGCAATTCAGAGAATAGGGTTCTATAGCACGGCCTTCAGGATTAATACTTCGATTGCCGAAGAGGATGATAACGCGGAAGTTGGCACTGGAACGCTTTACTCGGCTGAGTTTTCCTTTACACCAAAAAGGTCTGATGACATAGTATATTTAAATGTATATTTTGCGTCTGGAAAATTCACCCAGGTGGGCCGTGAGCCGGTGGTCGGTGGGCCGCTGGGTGCTTTAGGAATCTTGTTTGCCTCTCCAAGTATCGGAAATTTCGGGTCGGAAATGATCAGCTTTGCGAATGATGTTGCAGGGTTTGCCATGGGTTACCAGGCATTTTGGAACCATCACCGAACAAACCTTACTTTGGAATTGGCCACCAGAATAGACACCAGTGATAAGGGGTGCATCACCACTGGTCGGGGTAAGCGGTGTGACGATATAGCTATTGGCTTTGAGTTCCGCCAGAGGCTGGCCCAAAGAATTCAGCTCCAGGTAGACAGCCATTATAACGTCCAGGAAAAACGCAGTGACGGTTATGGCTTGCGAACAGAAATTCTCTATCAATTTTAATTTTGGGATAGTCCAGATTGTCCTTGCTCCTAAAATGTTTGCGGGAGTGCGTTACTGTTCCCTTTAAAAAAGTGAGGGTATTATGAAGCATGAAGGTACTGATTTCATATGCAAACCTTTTTTCCTGATGGCGTTGGTCCTGGTGGCTGGCTGGCTGATTTTTCCTTCCATATCCTCGGCCCAACCTTTTTTTAAGGGTGCCAAACTTTGTGAGGAATGCCACGAAGCAGAGGCCAAGATTTGGAAAAAAACCAAACATTTTACTTCTTTTCGCACAGTTCATCGGGAACCCAAAGACGACAGTAAACCATCTCCCAAAAAAATATTGAAGGCCGTTGGGGGACAGAAAAGAATGAAACGGAATGAGACCTGTTACCTGTGCCATTACACGCTGGAGCAAAAGGATGCCGGAGCCAAACCGGCTGCCAAGTCGGGAACCTCGTGTGAAAGTTGCCATGGCGCGTCCTCCGATTGGCTGGCACTACATGATAATTATGGCGGGAAAACTATTAAGCGGGATCAGGAAGCGGCGGAGCATAAAGCGAAACGGGTTGCCGACTCCACAGCTGCAGGGTTGATATGGCCTTCCATGCAGTATGAAGTTGCTGAAAACTGTATGACCTGCCATGGGCTGGCGCATCCCGATCTTAAAGCTGATGATTTGGCTAAAATGCTGGGGGCTGGGCACCCGATTAACCCTAATTTTGAACTGGTTAAATACTCCCAGGGTTCTGTGCGGCACCGGTATTATCCTCCGGATATCAAGACCAATGCCGAAATGAGCCCTCAGGACCTGGCACAAATATATGTAGTCGGGCAGGCGGCGGCGCTGGTTTCCGCCACCGGAGCCATGTCCAAATCAGATGAAGCCAAATATAAAGAAGCGCAGAACAAACGTGCTGAAAATGCTAAAGCCATCCTGAAAAATATCCCGGAGGCGGCAGGCCTTCTGGCTTCTCCCACCCGAGAGAACGCTTTGAAACTGTCCAAAGCCATTGCCGGGAAAGATTTAACAAGCATTGTTGGAAGCAAGCTCCCGGCTAAATCGGATTATAAATAAGGTAACTGTTTGCAACTCGGACTTGGGCTCTCTGAATCGCTCCTGGCATTTTAAGAGTTACTAACCCAGGATTAGATGGCAAGTTTGCCTCTTCCAGTTGTGCTTTTTGGAGGTGGTAGGTGGCTATAACAACTCAAGTGCGTCCGCAGAGGTGGGACCAGCCGTTCGGTCTGTTTATGACCGATCAGGATGTGGAACGACTTCTGGCTATTCCGGAAATTTCTGCGATAGAAGAGAGTAAATTCCCCTCTCATTGTCCTCTCAGGGGAATTCTTAAAAATGACGCAAGGATTGTGAAGTACACGGCAGGGGACATTGTCATCCGTGAAGGAGACTACGGCAATTCCGCGTTTCTGGTTCTGGACGGCTCGCTAAAGGTCGTATTGTTCCCCGGTCTTCCCGGAGAAATGCTCGGGCGCCGGGCGGTTCGCAAGAAAAACCTTTGGCAGGTCCTCAAACAACTTTGGAACCAACGTAAAGTTCCTGAAGTTCGTGACGTTAAACGCTATGGCCTGCAAGCGCTGGTTCGGGATGCTGACGATCTGGGAGCCGCGCACGTTTTTCTTCAGGATATTCCCGCTATTTTGGACAAGAATAAAACCGCCTCTCTGGGAAGAGGTGCATTGTTCGGTGAACTTGCCGCGCTGGGACGGACCCCCAGGACTTCCACCATTTTTGCCGAAACCGATGCAGAACTTCTGGAAATACGCTGGCAGGGACTGCGTGAATTCAGAAAATATGATCAGGGGTGGCGCCGACTCTTTGATAAGCGTTATCGTTCCAATGCCCTCAACGCCCATCTCAGGGCGACTTCAATTTTCGCCCATTTGGATGATGAAGATCTTCAGGAAGTGGCCGATGCCACTCACTTTGAAAACTATGGCAAATATGACTGGCACCTGACCTATAAAAAACTTCGGACTGAGGACAAAACTCATGGCATGAAGGATGAACCTGTTATTGCTCATCAGGGAGATTATTCGGATGGGATATTAATGGTGCGTGCTGGATTTGCCCGGATTTCAGTTGATCGGGGAAACGGCCAGCAGACCCTGACCTATTTGGGAACCGGGGATTTTTATGGTGCGGACGAACTCTACCGGGCTTGGCAGGGGGAACTCAATGTCAGCCTGAGAGTGACTATTACTGCGCTCGGTTATGCGGAAATGCTCCGGGTGCCCAGTAAAATCGTTGAGAAGCATTTGTTCCCCTATTGGTCATCTGGAAAGAAAAGGGAGCGGAAGAATATTTCAGAATCTTCCATAGCGTTAAGGCGGTTGCAGGATTTTATCGATCAACCCTTGACCGATGGAGCTTTAATGGAGTGGGCGGTCGAAGAGCGTTTTATCAATGGAACTCAGGCGATGCTGATAAACCTGGACCGCTGCGTGCGTTGTGATGACTGTGTCCGTGCCTGTGCTGCGACGCATGACGGTAACCCCAGATTCATCAGACATGGCAAGACTTTTGAAAACTGGATGGTGGCCAATGCCTGCATGCATTGCGCGGATCCTGTTTGTATGATCGGCTGTCCCACAGGGGCCATTCACAGAACCATGTCTGGCGGTATTGTTGTAATCAATGATGATACTTGCATTGGTTGCGAAACCTGTGCCAACTCCTGTCCCTATTCCAATATCCGGATGGTTTCCATCCGCGATGAGGTGGGGAGTTTTATCACGGATCCCCAAAACCAGAAACCCATCCTGAAAGCGACCAAGTGCGACCTGTGTGCCGACCAGATAAGCGGCCCTGCCTGTGTTTTTGCTTGTCCACATGATGCAATGAGAAGGGTGGATTTTAAAGAAGCGGGGTTAGATGAGAATAAATCAGGGTTTTAGTCTAGTCCATGTTTGGGGAGTTTTATCACGGATCCCCAAAACCAGAAACCCATGGGGTTATTTGGGTTTTGCGGCCCTCTTATTTCTGGTGATCTGGGTATGGACCATACAGATTGATCGTTCTCTTGGTATATCAGCATTCGCCAGTGGCTGGATATTATTTGGAATACTGGCTTTTCTTTCTCTTTTCAGCGCGCGCAAGCGGCTGCCGTTTTTGCCTTTGGCCTCTTCATCCCGATGGTTCCACCTTCACGCGGTTGGCGGGTTCCTGGCTTTATTCTTGTTTTGGCTTCATACCGGGGGCATGTGGTCGCAAGGCCTTTATGGCCAGATATTGACAGCTTTATTTTATATAACTTCTATTTCAGGGGTGGGGGGACTCGTTATAGAAAAAATTTACCCTCGCCAGCTTACATACAGCGGCATAGAAATTATTTATGAGCGTATTCCAGGAGAGATTGCTGAAATAAGGGAAGAGGTGGAATCTCTGATTCTGAAATGTACCGAAGAAACCGGAAGCAGTACTCTGGCCGAGCACTACCTGGAAACATTGAGTTGGTATTTCCAAAGGCCGCGGTTTTTCATGAATAATATTTTTGGAAGTCATCTGAGCCAGCATTGGGTGCGCCAGCAATGCATGATTTTGGAACGTTTCTTAGATAAAAATGAACGAAAATATTTGGACGGTATCTATGTGTTGGCGGAAAAAAAAAGAAAGATAGATTTTCATTATGCGCTGCAAACATTGCTTAAAACCTGGCTTCTGGTTCATATTCCCCTGGCAGCCGCGGTGATGGCAATGGTGTTCTGGCATTTGATCCTTATTCAGGTGTTCTTTGTGTGATGGAAGAAAACAAGTTCGATCATGACCAGAGTCATTATGAAAGGCCCAACCTGCCCTATCGTTGCGGCAGGGCTGCTTTGTGGCAAACCCCCTGCAATCAGGGTCCTGAAGCGGATGGAACCTGTGGGGGAATCCGGGAATGTAACCCGTTTCTAAAAAATGACCGGTGGGAATGTCGGAGGGATAAAAAATTCGGCGGTCCCTGCGAAGACGGTCCCGGATCGGGCGGGAAATGCTCTATTCAAAGACCTCCCTGTGCCCCTAGAAGTACCTTGCGGGTCATCCGTGGTAGGCTGGTGGTACTCGCAGTGGGTGTTGTCCTGGCCTTGATCGGTTCTTCGCTGGCGCTGGACCCTCGTGTTGGAGGCATAGTCAGTATTTCCAATGCCGGGCCTTTGTCTAAATCCCATGCTAAGTTTACCGAGAAGGTAGGTTGCCCCTCTTGCCATGTGGCTCACGGCAAGGGGCCTGTAGCCTGGATAAAAGCTGTGTTCAACAATTCGGACCTTTCAACCCAATGTGTGAATTGCCATAGTTTCGGCGGCCCCAGTTTTAAGGCCCACAATGCCAACCTGTCCCCTGACAGGAAGGTTCAGGGGACGCAATGCGTCATGTGCCATCGGGAACATGGTGGCCCAACCATGAGCACGAGATTTCTGACTCCGGAGCAATGCGGTTCCTGCCATAAAAACACGTTCGAGAGCTTCGAGCGCGGACATCCTGAGTTCTCTGAAAAATTTCCTTATTTTAACCGGAACTCGATCAAATTTGATCACAACTCGCATCTGAAAAAGCATTTTGATAACCCAAAATTTTCTGATAAAGCTCCTGACTCGTGTGCAGGTTGTCACACGATAACGCTGTCGGATCGGGAAATCCGACCGGAAGGCTATGAAGTGGTTTGTGCCGCCTGCCATGATTCACAGATCAAGAAAAAAGAACTCATTCTTATTAGGCTCCCGGAGTTGATGCAAGATCTGATTGACCGCAAGCTGTTGGTGCAGGCATGCAACTTACCTCATAGCCAGTCCAAAAAAGAAGAGGAGTTTCTCAGTGTTTCCACGGAACAGCTGGCTTTGGTGAGTGCTTTCCTTTTAAACATTCCTGAGGATGATCTGGAAACCTATGATCAGCCTCTTCAGGATTTGATTCTTGCCATGGCTGAAGAAAGCCATGTTCCCTTCGCTGATTTAATCAATCAACAAACTCCCGAACCAATGGCCATGAGTCTCTTGGCAGGATTGAACCCGGAGGTGCTCAAAAGGGCGGCTTGCTCCTGGGGTCTGAATCAGGAATATGAGCCTCCTGCAGAGGCCATGTTTGGTGGTTGGTACGCCGATATGCTGGAAGTCCGTTACAAGCCTTCGGGGCATGCCGACCCGGTAGCTAAAAGCTGGGTTGAGTTTGCTCTTGCTGTTTCCTCAAGCCAGGAAAATGATGATAAAACAGTACGAGCCCAAGCTATGCGTGATCAGCTTCTATCGTCCAAGGATGGAGTTGGAGGTTGCATAAAATGTCATGCTGTCACTTCAAACAAAGATCTGAAGCACCACTTTCAGCTCAAGGTCAATTGGAATTATGGAAAAGTTTCGGATAGTCCTTATGTGCGCTATAAGCATGAAGACCATATCGATATATTAGGGACCAAAAGCTCTTGTTTAAATTGCCATACCCTAAATACGGAAGTGGACTATATGGCTTCCTTTAAGGATTATGATCCAGGTAATTGGGTCAGCAACTTTGAGTCTATCAGGAAGGAAACCTGTTCGCAGTGCCACTCAGAAACGCAGATTAATCTTGAATGCCAGAGATGCCATATATATCACCTTAAACCGAGTTTTAAAAAAGAAATGCTGGCCGTGAAGGCCGACCCCCCTTCATCAACATGATAAAACATCAGGGCGGTAAGCTTTATCTTTAAGGAGGAATTTTGCTGAACATTATATTCAGTTTTGTCGCGTTGGCATTTTTACTGGGTTTGGTAGCCTATGTGCTGGTTCTTCTGGCTAACAACTCGAGAATTCTTGCCATCAGTCAGGAAAAAGCCGAACTCGAAGCGGAGTTGTTGAAAGCGAAGATAAAAAACATAATGGACCGGCGCGAACTCGAAGCCAAACAGGTGAAACTGGCCTGGAACGGTTTTCGAAAATTCAAGGTCGTCTCCAAAGTCAAGGAAACGAATGACATCACTTCCTTTTATCTAGCTCCGCACGACGGCAAGGAGTTGCCGGGATTTCAGCCGGGCCAGTTTCTGACTTTCCAGATTCCCGTACCAAACCAACCCCAGCCGGTTATTCGCTGTTATTCCCTGTCGGACAGCCCCTTCTACCCCGACCGATATCGGGTGTCGATCAAACGGGTTCCGGCGCCCAGAGATAATTCCTCTGCGCCTCCTGGGTTGATTTCCACCTATTTTCATGACTCCTTGAACGAAAATGATATTGTGGATGTAAAAGCCCCAAGCGGACATTTTTGCATGAGTATGACTAAGAAATATCCGGTGGTTCTTCTTGCTGGAGGAGTGGGAATCACACCATTACTCAGCATGCTCAATGCCATTGCTGAAATGGGTTCCCAGCGGGAAGTATGGTTTTTCCTGGGGGTGAGAAATAAGAAAGAGCATGCGATGAAGGAACATCTGGAAATGGTGGCACGGGAGAATGAAAATGTTCACCTGAAGGTTTTTTACAGCGCACCGGCGGAAACCGATGTGCTGAATGAGGATTATCATGTCAAGGGCCGGGTCAACGTAGAAAATATAAAAACCTTTCTTCCTTCCAGTAACTTTGATTTTTACATCTGTGCTCCGCCACCTATGGTTAAAGACTTGAGGAAGGATTTGGCCGAGTGGGGAGTTCCCAAAAAGAATATTCATTTTGAGGCTTTTGGTCCGGCTACAGTAAAAGGATGTAAGGCCAAACCCGAAAAAGAAAGCGGGGTCAAAATCAATATCCAGTTTGAGAAGTCCGGGAAAACCCTGGTGTGGGATTCCAAAGCCGCATCCCTGCTGGATTTTGCGGAGTTGAATGGAATTCCTATTGACTCGGGTTGCCGTGCGGGCAATTGTGGAACCTGCCTCACTGCGGTTAGGAAAGGTAAGGTGGAGTTGGTAGGAGAACCTGGTTCAAAACCCGAAGAAGGCTCCTGTCTGGCATGTATCAGCATCCCTAAAGAAGACCTGACGTTGGATGCCTGATGTTGTTTGAGCGAAAGCCGGATTTTAATAAAACCTGTGCTATTTAAGTTTTGCGTTTCCTTCTGAACGATCCCTTTATCATGCGGTATGCCAGGCGGCCTCCTTCTTGAGTTGTGGGGAGTCCAATCCGGTTGCCACAATTAATGCAAGCCAATACAGGGAGATCTGATTTGCTGCAAACGGATTTTAAGCGATAAAGAGAATCGGGCTCTTTAATCATATCGAGATAAAGTCTGATCAATTGTCCAGACCCTTTCTTCTGATACTGGACCATGAAAGTCCCGCACTGGCTACATAGAATGTCGATGGTCTGGCTTGCCATGAATTCTTTCAATCAAATTTCTCAGGAAAACCCAGCATACACGATTCCTCAATATGCGGGAAAAACACAAAGGCTGTTCAAATGCTTATCACTGGGCCAAATGATGTCATGAAAGAAATCTACGAGAAAGGTTTGGTGGAATATAAAAAAGCGGTGAAAAAAAATCCGCAGGATGCCAATGCCTATTTTAACATGAGCAAGGCTTTTGACGGTCTCAATGAAGGACTCAAGGCGATTTTGGCGGCCCGCAAAGCCCAACAGATTTGGGAGCAGAAAAAAGATTCTGAAAACAGCGTCAAGGTTCGCAAACGTTTGCGTGAGCTCTACAAAAACTACGATTTAAATCCGCAGGAATTTGATATCCCCCACTAGCCCCTTGGCAGGAGAGGCAGATAGCAATGACTCGTTGAGCCGAGAACACAATTGCTCGCCTGATAAAGCGATGGCACACGCTGGCCCCACGCCTAGTGGTTAGCAACAGGCGCCATTACCGTTTGTGTGAATGCCTTCCTGTGTCTGGGGAGTGCTGCAGTCAAAAGGTCCGTAGTGGGTTGAGAAATCTCCGAGAATATTAAAATGTTCTCTGAACCGGGTTTCACTCAGCATCTTGCTGGTATTGCCACAAACCGGTACGGGAATTCTAGTCTGAAAATAATGATGGTCATCAAGGGTGAACCCATGTGGAAATTCGGGGATACTGCCTTTGTAATATGCGATATGGCCGAAGTTTTCACAGATGTCTTCAAAATCGCATTTGAAGCTACGCACGGTCATAGAATAAAAATCGATCATACCGGCTTTGCGCTGGATGTCCTCGTTGTTGAGAGTGATCGGGTTTTTGGAAACAACCCGGTAGTCGAGACAGCCTACCTTTCTCAGTATTCTCTTGAAGTCTTCTGTGTACAGGGCACCTCCCAAACATTCGCCAAGCAAAACCGGGTCGGTGGTTAAGGGTTCCGGTACCCGCCGTCCGGAAAAAATGTCGGAGAGATACAGCTCTCCACCGGGTTTAAGAACCCGGAATATTTCACGGAACACACTTTCCTTATCGGGGGACAGGTTGATCACGCAGTTGGAAATAACCACATCCACGGAATTATCTTCAAGGTTTGCCGAAGTGAGGTCTTCAATCCAGCCTTTACGAAAATCGACATTGGGTTTTTCCAGGTTGAATTTTTTTGTGTGGTAATCAACATGTTTTCGGGCCACTGCCAGTTGTTCATCGGTCATGTCGATGCCAATGATCATGCCATTGGGGCCCACTACCTGCGCAAGTAAATAGCAATCGCGTCCTGAACCACAACCGAGGTCCACCACGGTTTTTCCTTTGAGGCTTGCAGGAAAATTGGAAGCGCAACCATAAAACCTGGATTGTACTTCTTCATGTATATTCTTCAAGTAGGGACGCAAGTACCCAGGCATGGAGTCTGCGGCGCAACAAGCACTGGTTTGAAGGTCATTTTTGGTTTTAAGAATTTTCCCATAATAGTTCTGAACATCTTGAAGAATTTTGGAGCGGGTATTCACTATCAATCTCCTGAGTATTTCTGAATGCAAAGGGCCGCCATTGCCGGGATTTTGCAGGCCCTGCCATTTTGAATCGAGTTGTAATGGACCATTCTATATAAAATTCTTCATATACTGAAATTTTTGTCGATGTTCACAAAAAATCCTTACAAAGGGTTTGGCTTTTTTAACAGGATGATAGCATAACTCATTGATATAAAATAATTTGGCTGGTCACTTGTTCTTTGTGGCCGTTAAAATAGATTTAATGGGGATCCCTATTTATTCGGTGATTTTTCCTAGCATAGTGGATACTGCGGTCTTGGTTGGAGTCACTTTATTTCGCAGAGGAGCGGGTAAAAGATAGCCGAGGCGGGTCTTATATTTGGCGGCAAGCAGGCATCAAACCTTTTGTAACAACACCAACAGATGAAAAATTTCGTCCTTGATTTTAAACGGAACGTGAAATTTTGGAACTCCATTGATCTCAATATCCAGAGAATGGTCTTCCCCCATCCGGGCTTCTGGAAGGCCCAGGTCCCAAGTCAGCTCGATCTCCTCCTCGGGTAAATCTTTTTCCGGGTGGACTAATTGTGTAATATCCTTGGAGAATTCCGAAATTCTCGGTTTGACTATTCCGCCAATAATATTGGATAACTCCTGAACCACGCCACAGACCTGCTCAATGTCGACTTCCCCAAATATTCCCTCATAAATGCCACAAGCGGCATTTTTGGGAAAATTGATAATCAAAGTTATCTGGATTCGATTTTCAGAATCCAGAAGATCCAGCCAGGCACTGAAATAGCCCTTTAATTCAACAGGACTTTTTGAACTACCTGGCGTTGCCTCAGCCATATACTGTTCCATGGCATCAATCGTACTTTTAGTAAATGCTTCAATGATTGATGAAGGAACTTCAACGGGGGACTCCTCCCATAGGGAGCTTGGAGTTGAGGTAGGCGCTGAAGATTTTTGGGTTGCAGGTTCTGTCGGATCAGTTTGATTTAAAATACTGTGGATTGTTTTTTTGAACTGGTCCTGGTTGAAAGGTTTCCTTAAATAACCACTGGTTTGGTGCTTATCCAGTATTTCCTGGTAGGTCTCCTGCTTTTCAGAACTGATAATCAAAAAAGGGGTTTTCTTTTGATCGTCATTATTTTTTTACGGATTTCCTTGAGCAGGTCAATTCCAGTAGAGTCCTTTAGGTGTATTCCTGAAGTGACCAGATCAAAACTTTTCAAACCAAACATCATCATAGCCATATTCTTGTCATGGGCGGCGAAAATATTATCTTTGGAAAACCCTGATTTAACCAGGAAATTTTTGATGATCTTGGTAATGATTGACGAATTATCAATCACTAACGCCTTCTTGTCTTGGAGAGAGGAGGTCATAAAATAATTGTAGCGGAATATAACCGAAAGGTCATGCACTATTCCTACTTCAACTGTTACCAATACGTCACATCTTAAGCACTGTGGAATGATGATTTTTTTAAATAGTTATTTTTAAATTGATTAGAATTTTTGGGCGATCGGAAAAAAGAGTGGCAGGAAACTTTATGGTAGCTGGAAGCAATCACTCAACCTCATCTTTTTCAAGAAGGTTCTCTTCGATTCCGCGTTCTATAATTTTATCGGCAAGATCTCCATATCCTCCAGAATCATAGTCGTCTACATTCTGTTCGTCAAAGTCATCAAAATAGACGGAATGATTGCCTTCACACCATTCCCGTATTGGGGTGCTAAACCGTAACACTTTCTGCACAGCTTCCAGTTTTTCCATGAGCCGGGATTTTTAAACTATAAAGACATTAGGGGAGATTAAATTGAGGAAACGAGTTTCAGTTTAAGGCCAGCAAAATTGCTTCATGATTAGCGAATTTTTGTATTTGGTAGGGATAGCTTAAATCAGGGATACTGGAGATTTCTATTCCATCCCTTAAACAGAGCACCTCCTTGAGGGCGAGAGGTCGGGCTCCCATCTTGGAAAAATCATTATGGTCAAAAATTTTTGATGAGGTTGACATTGTTTAAGCGGTTCTTGATTTTATAGATACCCTATTAAGATGCAAAATATTCCCCAAAGGTTTAAAAATTTTGGGAGGAATAATTAGTAAGCAGAAAAAGAGGATGGCTAAACTCCCCAACGGGGGCAGGTATCGGTTTTTACCCGCCCGTTTCTTGCTGTAACAGTGCAGATATGAGACTCGCCACTTCCTACGGCCCATTTTTTCTGGTTATGGCGGACTGCCCAAACCTGGATTTCCCTTCCGGTAGATATGGTCGCCCGCATCGCGGCTCTCCGGTTTGTGTGGGGGAAAAACTGGAGGATTCCTCTCCAACCTATGATCAGGCTCTTTCTGTCCACCCGATACCATTCTACTTCAGGAATCTCATCCAGAAATTTTACCCCTTCAATCATGGCCTTTTCCAGGGAATTAGCGTGAGAGAAAGTGAGGGAAGTTAAGAGAATTAAAATGGCTAACAGGATGGGTTTAAGCACGGCTTTCTATAGTTTGATTTGCATTAAAATTGTTGACGGAAACTATGTTCTAGAAATAAACGATTTGGGGTTGAGAGTCAAAGCAAAATATCTTAATAGACATAATAAAATTTTTACAAAATAGCAAATCTATTGGGAGTGTGGAGTTTTCTAGGAAAGATTATTTGTTTAAGGATACTGAGAGATTTTTAAGTGTTTGAGGGTTGGGGGATTAGGCCTTAAATCCGATTGCGCCTTTAAACTGGGCATCGGTGATGTCAGCAGAGTCCATATTGCTTCCTGTAAGGTCTGCGTCTATAAACAGGCCGTCACTCATTTTGGCTCCTGTAAAATTCGCAGAACTCAGATTTGCTTTAGAGAAGTCTGCGTGTTCCAAATCCGCCCTGCGCAAATCTACTTGTTTCAAATTTGCGTTCTGTAAATTTGCGTTTCTCAGCTTTACGCCTGCCATGTCAGCACCTTCCAAATTGACCCCTTGCAGATCTGCTTTTTGAATATTGGCTCCTACCAAGAAAGCGTTTTTCAAGTTGGCATCTGTCAAAATGGCTTCCGTCAGGTTTGCCCGGCTGAGATCAGCCCCTTCCAGAATGGCCGCGTTTAATTCTGCCCCGGTCAGGTTGGCTCCGCTCAAATCGGCATGGGTCAAATCGACTTCGGTTAATTTGGCTTTGGTCATCCGTGCTCCGCTCAATTGTGCGCCATTTAATTTGGCTTGGTTTAGTTTGATGCGGTCTAAATTTGCGCCGGCCAATTTCGTCCCAACCAGGTTGGCGCCGGTCAGGTCTGCGATATTTAAATCCGCTTCAGACAAATCGGAATCTTTAAGGTCAGTTCTTCTTAGAATAGCTCCATTCAGTTTGGATCGGCTTAAATCCGCGTTGTGAAACTTGGCATCGGTGAGGTCGGCTCCAGTGATATCTGCACGAGGGAGATGGGCATCGGTGAAATTTCCTCCTGCGAGTTTCGCTCCCTTGATCAAGGCACGGTTGAGGTTTGCGGATTTAAAATTTGCCTCAAAAAAGACTCCCATGCTCAGCCGGGAATCTGTGAGATTAGTCCTTTCAAAATCAGCGCTATTGAATCGAGCCCGGCTCAGGTCGCTATTAGTAATTTTTGCGTCCTGCAGATTTGCACGTGAAAAATCAGAGTTGCTGAAATCGGTTTCATTGAGATTGCAATTGACCAGTTTGGTTTCCATGCACTTGGACTTCCTGAAATTGGCCCCTTCCAGATTGGACTCACTGAAATCGGTTCCTAAAAGCTTGGCTCCTTGAAGGTTAACGGATTCCATATTGGCGTTGGTCATCACCCCTTCCAGACAACTTATATTTTCCAAATCCGCGTCACTGAGGTTGGTCTGGTCCAGGTTAGCTTGGTCCAGATTTGATTCTGCGAGAGTGCAACCGGATAAATTGGTATTTTTTAAATTTGTTTTTCTCAGGTTGATACCGTGGAAATTCAGCCCCGACAGGTCCAGTCCGGAAAGGTCTTTTTCGTCAAAAATATTTTCCAGGGTTTCTTCTTCCGGTTCTTCGTTTTCCTCTTTTTCAGGATTTTCTTCTTCACCTTCAGCTTTTTCTTCCGCGCTCTCTTCATCGGGCGTGTCTTCGTCTTCCACACCCCCTTCATCAGGTTCGTCTACGAACTCATCTTCCTCTTCCCGGGCGGCAATCAGCTCTCGGTATTCTTCCAACTTCTCTTCAATTTCTTCTCGTGTAAAATCAGCCATTGAATCCTTCCTGAAAAGATCAAAGATATTCTAAAGGGCACGCTCACGACGACAGCAATTTTTAGAGGGCCTATAAAAATTTCTGGGGAATGAACGGTCTTTTCCATTCATGGGTAAAACAGTGAAACTATCGTAGCTTGGACCGGAACGCAAGCCTGAACCGCCCATTTTTGAAAATTCTTTTTGGAAAATGAAGAGGTGTTTCAGTCATCCGGGCAAATGGGCCGTTTTTATGTAGAAAATATGCTCAGGAATAAAGGTTATAATATAGCCGCATGACCCTTCTCTGGAAGTATTTATGACAAGCGTTCCTCAAAAAGGCAAAAAACCGGTTTTTATCTATGATGGCGATTGCGGGTTTTGCCGTTTATGGATAGCCCGCTGGAGCCCTCTTACGGAAGAGGAGGTGGTTTACCGTCCTTCTCAAGAAGTGGGCGAAAATTACCCGCAAATTTCTCCTGAATATTTTGAATCTTCTGTCTATTTCGTCGATCCTGATGGCAGTTTTTGTTCTGGAGCTCAGGCTGTTTTCAAGGCCCTGTCTTACGCCCCTAATGGGAAGTGGTTGCTCAGGGCTTATGAGAGGGTACCGGGATTTGCCCCGGTTGCAGAATGGGGTTACAGGCAGGTAGCCGGAAATAGAAAAATCTTCAGCACGCTTACCCGGTGGATTTGGAGGGACTCGTTGGAAGCCCCCACCTGGTTTTTGACCCGGCGTGTGTTTCTCTTTCTCCTTGGGCTGGTTTATTTACTGGCTTTTTTATCCCTTTGGACTCAAATCGAGGGATTAGTGGGGCAGAGAGGCATTCTTCCGGTCGAGAGTTATTTAAAAGATGCGCATTGGGGCTCGGATCGTTTTTGGAATCTGCCCACCCTGTTCTGGTTTTATGCGGGGGATGGATTTTTGCGGGCAATCTGCTTGCTTGGAGCGGGAGCCTCCCTGTGTGTCATGGCCAACCGTGCGGTGGGTTTGAGCTTGTTGGTAATGTGGGGATTTTATCTTTCCCTGTTTAATGTGGCACAACCCTTTTTAGGATTCCAATGGGATACACTCCTTCTTGAAACGGGATTTCTGGCTCTCTTTCTGGTTCCTTGGCGCAGAAATAAAGGGACAACGCCACCTCCATCATCGTTAATCCTTTTCCTGTTTCGGTTTCTGCTGTTTCGTGTTGTTTTTACTTCCGGGCTGGTCAAGATACTCAGCCAGGACCCGACTTGGAGTGATTTCACAGCGCTCTATTACCATTATGAAACCCAACCGCTTCCAACCTGGATAGGTTGGTATGTGCACCAACTTCCGCACGCGTTTCAGGAGTTTTCGGTAGCCTGTGTTTTTATTATTCAACTTGGGGTGGTGTTCATGATATTTGGTCCCCGACGCATTCGTTACACCGGCTGTGCCGTGTTGGTTTTTCATGAGTGTTTGATTTTCCTGACTGGCAACTATTGTTTTTTTAACCTGCTGACCATCGCCCTATGTCTTCTTTTGCTTGATGACTCGGTGTGGCGGCTTCCCGGTAACCGGGAATTTTCCGGGCCGAAAGAAACAAAGCTGATTTCTATTCGGAAGAAAAAATTTCCCCCATGGCTGGGGGTAGGGGCATTTGGGATATGCATCATGCTTTATGCGGTTCCTTTACTTGTCACTTCCGGTAATTATCCTTCCATTTATGTTGCTATCGCGAACGCGATACGCCCCTTTCATATTTTTAATTCTTACGGTTTGTTCGCGGTGATGACAACATCGCGGCCGGAAATCATTATCCTGGGTAGTGATGATCGCGAAAACTGGTACCCTTATGAATTCAAATGGAAACCCGGCAATGTAGTGAATAAGCCGGAATTTGTTGCTCCACATCAGCCCCGGCTGGATTGGCAAATGTGGTTTGCCGCTCTCAGTAATTATGAAAGAAACCCTTGGTTGATCCAGTTCATGATCCGTCTTTTGCAAGGGTCCCCGCCAGTGGTAGCATTGCTGGGCAGTAACCCGTTTCCCGATAGACCTCCTAAGTATCTACAGGCGCTAGTCTACGATTACCGGTTTTCAGACGCTGAAACTCGCAACCGGGAGGGCTCCTGGTGGACTCGAAAACTGCTCAGACCCTATACGCCGATTCTGCAATTGCCTGACTAAACAGTTTTCCACTTTCCACCCAGAGAAGGGTGGAGAAAAACTGTTTAGCTGGACGAAAATTTTAGTATAATTTCCTGACAAGGAGATTTTATGCCAGGGCCTTTGGAAGATGAATTGGGAGATGTACTGGAAAAGTCCAGGGATGGCAAAGGCTGGACCCAGTCTGATCTGGCACATGCCTCCGGGATCAGCGTTAGTGATGTTTCCCGGATGGAACGCTATGAGTACGTGCCTGATGAGAGCATTTTAAAAAATCTTGCTCAGGTTCTTGATCTGCATGCCCCGTCATTGATCGCGGTCGCGAAAGAGACATGGTCCCCCCAACCGATAGAGCCGGATCCCGGCCCTTTCACTACAGTCTGTCTGGATTTGTTTATCGGAACCTATCCCGTTAAATGTTACCTAGTGATATGCAATGCCACAAAAACCTCTGCGGTGATTGATACGGGAGGAAATCCGGAGGCCATCATTAAGAAAGCTAAAGAGCTGAAACTTCAACCGGAAAAAATTCTTTTAACCCATGCCCATTTTGATCACGCAGGCGGACTGGAAATTTTGGATGAAACCTATAAATGCCCCGTCTGGATCGATAAAAAAGAACCCCGTCCTTCGGGGAGTCGTGATTTCCGCTTTTTGCAGGATGGGGAAATTTTAAAACTGGGGAATTTAAATATAGAAGTTCTTTTCACGCCGGGCCATACCCCTGGCGGAGTTTCTTATAAAATCCATGACTCGGTTTTTTCCGGCGATGCCATCTTCGCTGGTTCCATGGGGCGGGCTAATTCCTCCTGGTCAGGACTGTACAATTCCATTACTCAAAGGCTTTTGACCCTGCCGGACCACACGCGCCTTTTCCCTGGCCATGGTCCTGCCACCACCGTTGGCGAAGAAAAACGCCACAACCCCTTTTTCTCCACCGGCGAGCCGCCTCCTTGACGCTGGACCCAATAAAGCCACCCCCACCCCTCCCCATGAGGGGGAGGGGATGGAGCAATGACTATTAAGTCGAGATAACTTTTTGCTAGCCAGAAGGGCTATTGCCATTTGCCTCCGGTAGCTCACCGGGGGGCTTGCCAAATCTGCGATGGGGAATATACTTCAAGGTATGGATCCCGAAAAAGTCAACTACCACTATTGTGATGATCTTTCCACCTGTCCCTGGCCAGAGGGAACACGGATTCTGGTGACCGGGGCCGCCGGATATGTGGCTCGCAGGTTGATTCCCGAACTGGTTTCACGGGGCTATATTGTCCGGTGCATGTACAGGA
>Ga0114993_10002695_pt1 | contig 19116 bp, 13 predicted proteins | sample ArcticOcean_MG_C_FD_87042 | JGI IMG/M metagenome (GOLD analysis project Ga0114993, IMG submission 87042) | Marine microbial communities from western Arctic Ocean - ArcticOcean_MG_CB2_150 | ecosystem: Environmental > Aquatic > Marine > Oceanic | place: Arctic Ocean: Canada Basin | collected...
AGGTAATTCCACCTGCCAGTGCGCTGACCAGTAGAGCCGTTATTACGGCAGTCAGGGCGAGGTCCATGAGTACCTCCTCGACCGTCCTGCCTGGGGTTGACGGGCCGTTTTTTGAGGTAGGCCCGCCGACATTTCCAGTACGGCCATACTAGGGTGGGCCTAATAGGCAGTCAACACGACACACGGTCCCGGATAGAGCTCTTGGGCATGTTTGATCATCATGCGAGAGTACTTGTTCACTCCAATTCAATAAATCCGAAGTTACGCTGAAAACCCCGGAGGGCTATCCCGTTCTGATGGACTACTACTCGACTTCATACGAAGAGAAGCTGGATGCGCCTAAATGGCTGCGGTGGGTATTGCTTGCCGCGCCGTTGCTGACAATTTCATCTATTGGGGTACGAATAGGCGCCGGTACCGCCGGGGGCGCTGATGGTCTGGTTGCGTGGATCGCGGCCATCGTGTCCACCGCTGCGTTTCTGTTCGCTTATCTGAATTTCTTGACGCTCCGTACAAACGTCTCAAACGGCAAGTTCAACTTCAGATACGGGGTGGTCCGACACAGCGTCATTATCGATCAGATCGAGTCGATAGAGGTCGATGTATATCGATGGGCGCGATACGGCGGTTGGGGTTACAGCCGCGGGCCGCTAGGGCGAAGGGCGTGGAGCATGCCGGGCGTTTCGGCGGGCGTGATGGTGGTGCTGCAGGAGTCAGGCAAGCGACGAGAGTATTTCGTGTCGTCACATGCGCCGCTGAGGCTGGAAGAGGCTATTCGAGCGGAGATGGCGGAAGACATGACTCAACCCGTCATTCCCGAGTAGTCGGGAATCCAGATACGCCGATTACGCGTTCATGTAGCGAATGGACAGAGACTGTCACTGGATTCCCAACTGCGTGGGAATGACGGGTTCGATGCGCGCGATTGTGAAACCGGGCGTATTGCCACACGGCCCCTACGGTGTTAATCACAACGAGTCTTCTCGAGCGCCATCCTCTCCCGGTCAGGAGAGGAATGAGGTGAGGGGTGTGCCGCTTGAAAAGTGGCATGACGCCAGCGCGTTGTTGCACTAATCCGGTCCTTCGAGAGCCTCAGGACCCAAGCGAAGGCGGGGCAAGCGCCGCCTCTACGGTGTCTTCGAACGCATATGCGGGACGTGAGACCGAGCGTATTGCCATACCCTTACGCCCCCGGTTCGTATGTCGCCTCTTCAAACGGGTAGAGCGGGATTCGGCGTCGCTCGTAGGTGAAGGTTTCCAGGTCCGCTGTTGTGACGCCGGGGGTGTTTACGAGGATCACTTCTGCGGCGATGGGCTGGTATGCCGGGCGGGGCGATACGACGCCCTTGGCCACGATCACGCGGTATTTCTCCGGCCAGATTCCGATGTGATACATCTGCTCGCGACTGGTGTTGCCGCTCCGACGGCCAGTGAGGATGATGGTGTGGTCGTCGGTCGTATCCAGCCGGATACAGGTGCCGGCCTCGAAGTATCGATATCCACCGTGGATCGGACGCGTCTCTTCGAAATTGCCGTCGGAGATGGCGCGCACCTTCCCCGTTATCAGCACAGGCTCGCCGTGCATGTCGTCCGTTTTGCCGCCGACTTCAAACGTGACCTCGGCGCCGATGCCTGCCGCAACACAAGCTTCGACGGCTTCCGGGTCGTACAGTGAGAGCAACATCCCCTTGACGCCCATCTGCCTGGCCTGCGCCAGGATGAATGTGGAGTCCGCAGAGGAGCCGCCGCCGATGTTGTCGCCGACATCCATCAGGACGATTGGTCCTAGATGCGAGTGGTCGCTGTCGGCCACCGGGGCGGATAGGGCGCTGCCGTCTGATGGAACGAAATTCATAACGCCTTCCGGCTTCGGGCCTATGTACAGGTCTTCGGCCATGGTCAGCGCTTCGATAATGCTCGGGACGGGGACATTTAGCTCGATCCGTTGGTCCCATGCGCGGACGGCCATCCATTTAGAGGCGCTTTTTGCTGCCGATAGATCGTCATCCGCTATTGCGATGAAGCTCATGCCCATCTCTTCGACATCGGCGTACGGATAACCCTCGGCGACGCTGGTGTCCAGGATTCCGGGCCGTTCGTTGGCGGCGATCGCGTCGTCCACAAGCCCCTTCATCGGCTCCTCGCCGGTAAACTGCCGGACGATGTTGACCAACACCGGCGGCGTCTCGATCCACTGGACCGGCTTTGTCTTGCCGAGCGCGGCGTCGTAGATCAGGTCGGCGGTCTTGCGGCCGCGGATGCGCGTGTCCAGATGGGGGTTGGTGCGCCAGACGACGCAGGCCGTTGTGCGCTCTATCAACTCACGCGAGATGTTGGAGTGCATGTCGAGCGTGATGCCGACAGGGATGTCCGGGCCGACGATTTCACGTATGGCGCGGGCGAACTCGGCGTCCATGTCCGGGAACTCTTCGGAGACGGCGGCACCGTGGTTTGCGATTAACACGGCGTCCCAAGGTCCCTGGTCGCGCAGCATCCCCAGCATCTCGCCGGAAAGCCTGTCGTATGCGTCTTTCGTGATGGTGCCGATCGGTCCCGTGCGGGCGAACATCAGCGGTACGAGCTCGAAGCCCAGTTCTCGGGACGCCTCTAGATAGCCGGCGATCGTGTAGTTGGAGTCGCCGTGACGCTCGATGATCTCCGCGCCCCGGAGCAGCTCGACCTGCACAAACTTGTCGTACTCGGCCGGCACCCGCGAGAAGGTGTTGGTCTCGTGGGAGATGCCCAGGGTTGCGATGCGCATTTGGTGTCCTGTGTGGATTTGGTGGGTTGTTTGTACGGGCGTATGGCAATACGCCATCCCGATTTAAGACCCAGATTATCCCGTCATTCCCGAATCGTCGGGAATCCAGACACGCGAATACTGCTGTCACGCGCCGGGTTGACGGTGACGGTTTCTGGATTCCCACCTGCGTGGAAATGACGGTATAGGTTGTTGTAGGAGCGGGCGGGGCAAGCACCGCCCCTAACGCGTTGATCCATTACCCCGTATATTTGTGCTTTTCTGCAGCCGCTTCGTCTAGGTCGCAACCCCAGCCTGGGCCGTCCGGGATCGTCATGTAGCCGTCTTTGAGTTCGGGTACGGCGGTCGTTAGCTCGTCACGCCAGGGTGATGAATCGATATCGGTTTCCATGATCCGCACGTTCGGCACCATCGCCGTGAACTGGAGGCTCTGGAAGGTCGCCAAATGGGAGGTGTAGTTGTGCGGGGCGATGTTGATCTCGTGCAACTCAGCGAGATCGGCGACTTTCTTCGCCTGGCTGAAGCCCTGCCACGGCACGTCTATCTTGACGGTGTCCATCGCCCGAAGATCGAAGTATCGCTTGTACTCACGGACGCCTAAAAGCTGCTCGCCGGTGCAGATGGGGGTGCGTGTTGACGACCTGATCTCGGCCAGCGGCTCCGGCTCAAACCGATCGAACTCCAGCCACATCATGTTGTACGGTTCAAGCGCCTGGGCAAGCCTGATCGCGGCTTCTGTCTTGAACTCGTAGTGGATGTCGAGGGCGATCCCGATTTTCGGTCCAGCGGCCTCCCTCATGACGGAGATCTGCTGAACGGCGTGGTCGATCAGGTCCTGGTCGGCGTTCTGGTCGAAATCGCCGGCGAAAACGTCTCTCATCCTGCGAGAAGGATCGCCCGGGAAGATGATGTTTGACTTGAATGCGCTGAACCCGGCGTCGGTGGCCTCCCTTACACAGTCGGCGACATCGTCCCAGGTCCGGAGAGGCGCAACGCCCAGCTCTCCCGCCCGTTGCGCCCGGTAGGACGCCAGGTGGGACCAGTACACTTTCTGACGCTTCCTGAACGGCCCGCCGAGAAGCTCATATACGGGCTTCCCGGCCTCTTTGCCTTTGATGTCCCAGAGGGCCAGCTCGATACCGGCGATCGCCATCGATGTAGCGCCGCCGGACACCTGCGCCGTCTTGCGATACATGTCGAGGTAGTGGCGCTCCACCGGGGCCGGGTCTTTGCCAATGAGCGTTGCACCGATGTCCTCGACCAGCCCGACCTGTCCCTTCGGGTAGGAGCCGGACCCGAACTGGCTGTACCCGGTGATCCCGGCGTCCGTGCGTACGATGCCGAAGAGCCATGGTCCGCCGCCACCGGTGTCTACGACTCGGGTTTCGATTGCGGTGATTTTCATGCGGTGTTTGTTCCGTTCGATGGGTGTTGACGAAATGGCCGTCGGGGCGGGGCTTGCCCCGCCCTACGCGTTTTTTGTATTACGGTCGTAGGGGTCGATTGGTATCGACCCGAGGGCGGATACCAATCCGCCCCTACGGTGGTGAGCTTCATCGGCCCTTCGAGGGCCTCAGGGCGCGCGATTTTGCGTATACGCCTACCCCGTATAGGCGTATTTTTTCAGGGCGGCCTCGTCCAGGTCGCAGCCCCAGCCCGGCTCCTGCGGGATGGCCATGTAGCCGTCTTTGATGTCCGGGAGCACGGTCGTTAGCTCATCACGCCACGGCGCTGCGTCTACGTCCGATTCCATGATCCTGACGTTCGATACCGAGGCGGTCAGGTTCAGGCTCTGGAAGCTGGACAGGTGCGACCCGTAGTTGTGGGGGGCGATGTTCAGGTCGTACGTCTCGGCCAGGTCCGCCACCTTCTTGGACTGCGAGAAGCCCTGCCACTGCACGTCCACCTTCACGGTGTCCATGACGTGGCGCTTGAAGTAGGGCTGGTACTGACGGACCCCAAGAAGCTGCTCGCCGGTGCAGATCGGCGTCGTGGTCGATGCCTTGAGTTGGGCGAGCGCCTGCGGGTCCTGGTTGTCGATCTCCAGCCACATCAGGTTGTGCTGCTCCAGTTCGCGTGCGATCCGGATGGCGCCCTCTGTCTTGAAGTTGTAGTTGATGTCCAGCGCTATTTCGATGTCTGGCCCGACCGCCTGTCGCATCGCTGCAATCTGTCGTTCAGCGTGGTGGACCAGTCCCGTCGTGGCGTTCTGATCGTCCGACTGCGCGAATCCCTGGTTGATCGATGTCGCGTTCTCGCCGTGGAAGATGATGTTTGTCTTGAAGGCCGTATAGCCGCGAGCAACAGCCTCGGCTGCGCAGTCTGCGACATCTTCCAGAGTCAGCAGCGGCTTGCCACCGTAGAGCTCTGCGTTCTCGGCTCGGTAAGTTGCGAGGTGCGACCAGTAGACGCGTTGTTTGTCACGGTGCGGGCCGCCGACGAGCTGGTGGACCGGCACACCATAGCGTTTGCCCTTGATGTCCCAGAGCGCCAGCTCGATCCCTGCGATCGCCATCGCGGTCGCGCCGCCGGACATTGAACGTGTCTGACGATACATGTCCATGTAGAACTTTTCGACCGGGTCCGGGTCTTTGCCGATCAGCCAGCCGGACAGGTCTTCGATGATCCCGGGAAGTCCCCTGGAGAGCTTGCCTTCGCCGAACTGGCTGTATCCGGTAATACCATCGTCCGTGCGGATGGCGCAGAAGAGCCATCCGCCCCAGCCACCGGATTTGACGGCGAAGGTTTCGATGCCGGTTATTTTCATTTGGTTGTGTCCTGTCGATTGATGAGCGAATCCGCCAATTTGGACTTCTCCCTCACCCTCGCCCTCGCCCGCTGGGAGAGGGAATTATCTTGTAGTGGCGGCGCTTGCCCCGCCCGAGGGCGGGCCGCTGCCCGCCCCTACGCGTTTTTGTTTGTTGTCCCGTTCATCCCTTGAAGGCGTACTTTTTTGCTGCGGTTTCGTCGAGATCGGTGCCCCAGCCCGGGCCCGTCGGGATGGTCATGTAACCGTCCTTGATCTCCGGACTGTTGGTCGTGATCTCGTCACGCCACGGTGCCGAGTCGACATCCGATTCCATGATCCTCACGTTCGATACAGATGCCGTCAGGTTCAAGCTCTGGAATGTGGACAGGTGCGAGTTGTAGTTGTGCGGTGCGATGTTTAGCTCATACACCTCGGCCAGCTCTGCGACCTTCTTTGCCTGCGAGAAGCCCTGCCACTGCACATCCACCTTGACGGTGTCCATGGCGTGCTTCCGGAAGTAGGGCTGGTACTGGCGCAAGCCGAGCAACTGTTCGCCCGTACAGATCGGCGTCCGCTGCTGGGTCTTCAGTTGGAGCAGCGCATCCGGGTCCTGGTTGTCGATCTCCATCCAGAACAGATCGAACTCCTCAAGCGCCCGGCCGATGGCTATCGCGCCCTCGGTTTTGAAGTTGTAGTTGATGTCTAGGAGGATATCGATGTCCGGACCGACGGCCTCACGCATCGCGCCGATCTGGGTCCTGGTGTGGCGCACGAGGTCTGTCGGCGCGTTCTGGTCGTTTGATCCGGCAAACATGTTGTTGATCATCCTCGGCTGTTCGCCCGGGAAGATGATGTTCGTCTTGAACGCCGTGTACCCGGCGTCGACGGCCTCGCGAGCGCAGTCGGCGAGATCGTCCATCGTTCGCAGCGGCTTCACACCCATCTGCTCCGCCCTGCGCGCACGGTAGGTGGCGAGGTGGGACCAGTAGACGCGCTGCTTCTGACGGAACGGTCCGCCGACCAGCCGGTACACCGGGACGCCGTGGAACTTGCCCTTGATGTCCCAGAGCGCCAGTTCGATCCCGGCCATCGCCATCGCCGTTGCGCCGCCCGTCTCTGCGCGCCTGTGGCGGTACATGTCCATAAAGATCTTGTCGACAGGCAAAGGGTCCGTGCCGATCAGGCTTCGGCCCAGGTCCTCTATGAGCGCCGGCAGACCGCGGTACAGGGAGCCCTGTCCGTACTCGCCGTAGCCGGTGATTCCGGCGTCCGTGCGGATGGCGCAGAACAGCCACGGGGCCGGGCCGCCCTTGTCTACCAGGAAGTTCTCGATTGCTGTGATTTTCATGTTTGTTGTCTCTCAGTCCTGAAGAAGTGGAAATCGAATCGATATCGCCTTACTTGTTCCAGGCGTACTTCTTCAGCGCGTCCTCGTTGAGATCGCATCCCCATCCGGGGGTGGTTGGCACCGTCATGTAGCTATCGATGACCTCCGGCCGCTCGGTGAACAGCTCGAAACGCCACGGCACGCCTTCCGGGTCGCTCTCCATGATCCGGACGTTTGAGACCGAGGCGCACAGGTGTACCGACTGGAAGCTGGCAAGTTCTGAGGCGGGGTTGTGCGGTGCGATGTTGAGCTCGTAGGTCTCGGCGAGGTCGGCGACCTTCTTGGAAACGCCGAAGCCCTGCCACTGGACGTCAACCTTGACCGTGTCCATGGCGTGTAGCTCGAAGTAGGGCAGGTACTCCCGCATCGTGAAGTGCTGTTCGCCCGAGCAGAGCAGCGTTGAGGTGGACGCCTTTAGTTGGGCGAGCGCCTCCGGGTCTTCGTTGTCGTGCTCGATCCAGAACAGGTTGTACGGCTCGAGCGCACGGGCGACCCTGATCGCGCCCTCGGTTTTGAAGTTGTAGTTGATGTCCAGGAGGATATCGACATCGTCGCCGACGGCCTCACGCATGACCGAGATCTGCTTCTCCGCCTGTCGGACGATCTCCGTATCGGCGCGCTGGTCGTGGTTCTGGCCGTCACGACTCTGTGAGATGGCCCGGGGCGTTTCGCCCGGCCACAGGATGTTGGTTTTGAAGGCCGTGTAGCCAGCTGCCGGTACTTCCTGCGCTGCGGCCGCTACGGCATCCCAGTCCTTCAACGGCTTGTCCGGAGCGAGGTCCGGGTTGCCGGCGCGAGCGCTTGCGAGGTGGCTCCAGTAGACGCGCTGCTTGTCACGGTACGGCCCGCCAAGCAGATGGTTCACCGGCACGCCCATCGCCTTGCCCTTGATGTCCCAGCAGGCGAGCTCGATCGCGGCGATTCCCATGCTCACGAGGCCGCCGGGTGACTGCCGCATGAGGCGGTACAGGTCGAAGTAGATTTTCTCGACTGCTTCGGGGTCTTTGCCGATGACATGCGGCTTGAAGTCCTCGATCAAACCGACAAGCGCATGCGCTGCAACTCCAGATCCGAACTCACCGTAACCGGTAATGCCGGCATCGGTCCGCACGGCGGAGAACAGCCAGGGTCGGCGTCCGCCATCGACTACAAATACTTCAACGTCTGTGATCTTCATGTGGAATTCCCATTCAAATTATTTAGCAATTACGTTGTAGGGGGCGAATTCGTCTCCGCCCCCTACGCGTTGTCGATCTACTTGTTCCAGGCGTGCTTCTTTGCTACTTCTTCGTTGAGTTCTGTGCCCCAGCCCGGGCCCTGTGGGATGTCGATGTAGCTGTCTGTCGGGACCGGAACCACCGTCACCAGATCGTCCTTCCACGGTATGGCGTCCGGGTCGGACTCCATGATCCGTACATTCGAGACGGAGGCGCAGAGGTTCAAGCTCTGGAAGGTGGACAGGTGAGAGTTGTAGTTGTGGGGGGCGATGTTCAACTCAAACGTCTCGGCCAGGTCTGCCACCTTTTTGGCGTTGCCGAAGCCCTGCCACTGCACGTCAACCTTCACGGTGTCCATCGCTCTGAGATCGAAGAAGGGCTGGTACTGCCGCATCGTGACAAGTTGCTCGCCGGAGGTGATCGACGTGCGGGTCGATGTCTTCAGCTGTAGCAGCGCCTCGGGGTCCTGGTTGTCGATCTCCAGCCAGTAGAGCTTGTAAGGTTCAAGCGCCCGGGCGACCCGGATGGCGCCTTCAGTTTTGAAGTTGTAGTTGATATCCAGGCAGATATCGATCTCCGGACCGACGGCGTCCCGCATAACGGAGATCTGCTTCACGGCCTGATTGACGAGATCAGCCTCGGCGAGCCCGTCGTGCGACACACCGTCACGACCCTGCGTGATGGCGGATGACGGATCACCCGGGAACAGGATGTTGGTCTTGAAAGCCGTGTAGCCCTTGTCCACCGCTTCACGCGCGCAATCCGCAACGTCGTCCCAGGTCCGAAGCGGCTTTGCCCCCCAAAGTTCGTGGTCACGCGCCCGGTAGGTTCCAAGATGAGACCAGTAGACGCGCTGCTTCTCCCGGAACGGCCCGCCAACGACGCGGTGCACCGGCAGTCCAAGCGCCTTGCCCTTGAGATCCCACAGCGCCAGCTCGATGCCGGCGATGGCCCACGCGGTGACGCCGTATGGAGTACCGCGGTAGGCGCGGTAAAGGTCGAAATACAGCCGCTCGACCGGCCCCGGGTCCTTGCCGATCAGCCACGTGCTCATATCGCGGACAAGGCCCTGTATGCCGTGCGTGACCCCACTCTCGCCAAACTCGCCGTAGCCGGTCACGCCCTCTTCGGTCCTTATTGCGACAAAGTGCCAGGGTCTCGCCCCGCCATCTACCGCGAACGTATCAATCCCGGTGATCTTCATTCGGCGAGCGCTCCTGTTCAAAGTGGCTGAGGGGCTTCAGATGGGCTGGCGGCGCTACTGTACACCCGGTTCTGCTAATCAGGCGGGTTGCAGCTTGTTAGCCGTCTGGTTTTTCTTCTGAGCCGATGACATCTTTGCGTCTGGCAAAGGCGAGCAACACCACGCCCGGCAACAATGCGAACGCTCCTGCGGCCAGTCCAACCGAATCGACTTGATGGTCGCAATCGCGCCAAAGGCCGGACCGAAAGTCACCTGCCCAAGCGCATCCGCCTGGGAATGCATCGATATCACTGTGGCGCGGACGGATGAATCCAGGCCACGGTTGATCCACGTCCGGAAAACAGGACTGCTGGCGCGGCGGAGCGCCGTGATAATCCAGTAGACGATCACCATCCCGGCAAGTGATGACATAAAGGCGAAGACGAAAAGCGCCACGCCCAGTAAGAGGTTGATCCCAACCAGCGCTCTTGTCGGCCCGGAGCGGGTGGTCACACCGCCAGCCCTTTTGACAATCTCCGTGACCCCGACACCCAGTAACAGGCCTCCTGACGCGATCACGGCGAACCACACAAGCGGGTCGAGTCCAGCGAGTGTGGGCAGGTCAAACTGCTCAAGAAGATGCGCCGGACAGAGTCGATCGAACGCTTCCGAAGAGGCCCCGAATATCGCAGCGAGGGCGAGGGAGAACAGGATCACGGTTCGCTTGCGGATCACCTGCGCGCCCGAGCGCAGGATTCCCAGAATCTCTCCGCTACCAGCGGCTGGCTTGAAGTTGTTTTCCTTCATGACGATGAACAACACGCCCGCCAGGACAACGAACAGGACGCCCGAAATCATGAAGGGCAGATGAAGGCTGACGGCCGCCAATGAAAAGCCGACGAAGATTCCGATGAAGCCCGTCATCTGGCCGAGTTGGACAGCCCTGAGGAAGATCGGTCCGGCGCGCTCTTCGCCCACTTCGTCCGATATCCACGCTTCCTGAGCGCCGCTGGTGAATGCGAATCCCACGGCCCAGAGCACCTGTGCCAGCAGTATCGTTTCGAATCTGGGAGCGGCCCCCCAGACGAAGAATCCACTCGCCATAATGGCGTAGCCGAGAATGACCGACCGTCGCCGTGAGTAGGCGTCGGTGACGATTCCGGTCGGCACTTCGGCGATCAGCACGCTGCCTTCAAGCACGGCGCCGATCAGCAACAACGCGAGCGTTGAGGCCGACCTCAACGCTCGCGTACGCGGCGGATGTCGTGAACGTTGTCATGAACGCGAAGTCGGTCCATGCGGTCAGGAAAAGGTATGTCGTGCGCGGTTGGGGGCGGATGGGCATCGATCCAGGGTCAGGTGGTTCAGTCCGGGACGGCATCGGCGAGTGGACACGTCCCACGGGTGGCCGTCATATGACCGGTTCGCGAACCCCTTTGTCAACATCGCCCCAGCGGGTTCCCGGTTCGGTCGTAGAATCCCGGTCGCCGGGGTTTCCAGAACCGGCCTTTCATCCAGGACATCCACACCACTCCCAAATCCAGAGGTACCCGATGTATACCAGTCGATCCGTTCTCGCCCATGAAGAGATCCGCACCCGACAGGGGATGGTCGTGGCGCAGCACCCGCTGGGCGCTGAGACCGGGTTGGCCGTCCTTCAGCGAGGCGGAAACGCCGTTGATGCCGCGGTGACTACCGCCTTCTGCATGGGTGTTTTGCAGCCAATGATGAACGGCATAGGCGGTGGCGGTTTGATGACCGTTCACATGGCTGCCGGTGGTGGCGGCGCGATCGATTACGGCATGCAGGCGCCGGGACGCGCAACGACAGACGAGTTCCCACTTGACGGTGGCATGGAGGGAATGAATACCGGCTCGTCCCGGTACTCACGCAACTTCGCCTGGCCGAAAGTGAAGGATGACATGCTGTCGTCTGGCTACAAATCGATCGCCATCCCCGGGACGGTTGCCGGTCTAAGCAGAGCTTTAGATGAGTGGGGCACGATCAGCCTCTCGGACGCGTTGCAGCCGGCCATCAAGATCGCTGAAGAAGGCTTTGCTGTAGGGGCGCACTTCACGCTTTCACTTGTGTCCGGGCGCGAACTGTTCCTGCGCTTCCCGACAACAGCGGACATCTTCTACCCGCGCGGACACCCGATCCCGGTCGGCGGTCTATTGATCCAGAAGGAGCACGCCGAGACGCTGAGAACGCTAGCGGCGGGCGGGCCGGACGCGTTTTATAAAGGTGAGATTGCTGAAAAGATCAGCGCCGACGTGCAGGCAAATGGTGGTTTGCTGGAGGCTTCTGACTTTGCCCAGTACACGCCGTTTCTGCACCGACACGGGATGCTGGGCGAGTACCGAGACTACGAGATCATGGGACTCCCCGGCCCGACCGCCGGCCCGACCCTGATGGAGATCCTCAACATCCTGTCCACTTTCGAACTCACCGGTACAAATCACGGCGATCCGGCCACGCTGCATTTAATAATTGAGGCGATCAGGCTGGCGGCCGCCGACCGATTTACGTGGATGGGCGACCCGGAGAAGACGGGAGCGCCTATCGGAGCGCTGACCGTTCCGGCGTACGGAGCGGAACGGGCGAAGAGTATTGACCGAGCGAAGGCCGGTGCCGGCACAGCGGGCGATCCGTGGCCGTTTGAGGGTCGTGAAAAGCCAGCCGACTTCCCGGGTCCAGCCGGGGCGGCGGCGGACGACGGCACGACGCATATCACGGTGGTGGACAGGGACCGGAACGCGGTGGCGTTGACCCAGACCAACCTGTATCTGTCCGGCGTGGTGAACCCGGGCGTCGGCGTGATGATGAACAACGGCATCGGATGGAGCTGCCCGCTCCCGGGTACCGTCAACACGATCGCACCACACGCCCGTGCGCTGAACAACATGACGCCGATCGTGCTGCTAAAAGACGGCGAGTTGCATGGTGCGATGGGGGCTTCAGGTGGACGCCGAATCTGGACGGCGGTTGCCCAGAGTCTCATCCATCACATCGATATGGGGATGTCGCTCCAATATGCGGTCCAGGCGCCACGTATCCACGTGGAAGACGGCGATGTGATGGTGGACGGTCGGTTCGAGTACGACACGATCAGCGGCCTAAAATCACGTGGGCACAATGTGACGATCGTTAACCCGCGATACGACGTTGCCCCGTACGCTGAGCCGAACGGAATAGCGGTTGACGGCAGCGATCTGCGGAGCGCGGTGTACCCGGTGGCGAAGGCGACGATGGCGGTGGGGTACTAGAGCGAGACGCGTATCCGCCGATTCTCAAGTGATCGCTTTACCCGACCCACCTCCAGACCTCTTCCCTCTCAGGGAGGAGGCTATTTGTTGCCCTCTTCTGTTGCCCCCTTCTAATGTAAGAGGGAGTTAGGGAGTGGTTGATCGCCCGTAAAACGGGCGTACCGTTGGTCGACACGAGAGTTAAGAACTAAAGAACTTCTCCCTCACCCCCCCCTCTCCCGCTGGGAGAGGGGGGGGTGAGGGAAGAAACAGAGGACAACATGGCAAATAGACGTGTACTTGTGACCGGCCTCAGCGGAGCTGTCGGTTCGGCGATTCGGCCAGCGCTTGAGGAGCAATATGAAGTGGCGGCGCTGTCTCGTTCCGGCGTTGATGGCGTGCCGGACGCGCTGAACTTCCGTGGTGCGGTGCAGGACGCGGCGGCCATCGCTCCGGCATTCCAGGGCGTTGACACGGTGATCCATCTTGCGGCCGATGGCGGGGCTCACAGCACCGAGGGCATGAACGCGGGCTGGGATTCAATGCTCCAGAACAACGTCATTGGCGCTTACAACGTGTTTGCGGCGGCGCGCGATGCGGGCGTGAAGCGTGTGATCTTCGCCAGCACCGGCGCGACGGTTATCGGTTACGAGCAGGAGTCTCCCTGGCGCGAATTGGTATCGGAGGACGACTCCGTAACGCCGGCGTCGTGGCCCAACGTGACCCGCGATTCAGAACCGAAACCGCACAGCCTTTACGGCGCGAGCAAGCTGATCGGCGAGGACCTTGCCCGGTTCTTTGTGAACACGTCCGATATATCGATCATCTGCCTGCGGATCGGCGGCGTTGGCGCCCGGGACGTGGTGAACGGTGTGCGCGGTCGCTCGATCTACTGCAGCCACGCCGATATGGCTCAGATGGTGGTGAAGTGCGTTGAGGTGCCGTCATCGGTGCGCTTCGACATCTTCTACGTGGTATCCAACAACAAGTACGGGTACCGGGACATCTCGCACGCCCGGGACGTTGTCGGCTACGAGCCGACCGATAGCGCGGAGACTGCGGAGAAGGCGTAGGGCGCGAGTGTTGCCCCCTCTCCCAGCGGGAGAGGGTTGGGTGAGGGAGAAGATGTGAATCCCGTGGACAAGCTAACCGCCCTACCCACGCGCTTGCCAATAGTCCTTCTTCGGAAGGACCCCCTCAAATTCCGAGCGAAGCCGAGGGACCTTCACCAGCACGATATTCGGCAAGTACATCTGTTATTCAGCTAACTATTGACCCTCGTAACATCGTCCGCCCAACTGGGTGCGTGTTGGGAGAAAGACCGTCACGGACAGCCGCACTGATGTGTTCATGTGTCTTGGAGTGCTGATCGCGCAGTAAAGATCGCTCGGGATGACAAATATTCGCCGGTCAGCCCATGCGCTTGCGAATAGTCCTTCCTCGGAAGGACGTACGACGGGTTGCGGCCACCTGCCTCTTTCCTCTCGGCCACGGCGCCTCAGTAAACGCAGGGCGTTACACCATGGATTCGGGTTGTCTGGCAATCGTGGAAGGGCTCGAACCTTCAACCTGCGGATTAACGGTCCGCTGCTCTACCAGTTGCGCTACACGACTTTGGTGCGTGAGGAAGGATTCGAACCTCCGGAGACAAGATGCCGGCGGTTTTACGGACCGGTTGCATACTCACGCATGGCGACCGGGGCGGGAATCGAACCCGCTGCGTCGAGTTCTTCACACTCGCGCTCTACCGGTGAGCTACACCGGTCACGTGCCCTTCTGGGCCTGAAATTTTCTGGGGGGGGGCCGGCAGGAGTCGAACCTGCAGTTGGGTTGCCCCGGCCGCTTTTGAGACGGCTGCGTCTGCCAATTCCGCCACGGACCCACTTGAGATATCTCGTGTCACCGGCAGGAGTCGAACCTGCACCTCCCTTTCGGAAGACCAGCTTCTCGGGCTGGCGTGTCTTCGTTTGACCACGGTGACATTTGGATTTGTTGGCAAGGGTGGTGGGGATCGAACCCACAGCCTTCGGTTTTGGAGACCGGGACAGCCCCTCGGCCTCACCCTTGTGATTAGTTGGGCTTGATATGGACCCCCCGGCGCGACTCGAACGCGCATCCTAGTGGTTCGAAGCCACCTGCTCATCCATTGAGCTACGGAAAGTCAGAGGCAGCGCCCGGGCGAGTCGATCAACCTGCTCCCTTTTAATCCGGGACCGGTCTGATCTACGTCAGCTCTGCGGGTTCGATCGACCTGCTCCCTTTCGTCTCGGGATCGGTCTGATCTATTCCCGCCTCTCGAGATCGCTCAGCCTGGTTCCTTTTATCTCGGAATCGGCCTGATCGATCTCTTCCGGGTGGTGGTCGGTCAACCTTCTCCCTTTGATCCTGGGATCGGTTTGACCGTGCCTGCCCGGGCGCTGCCATCTAGTTGTCTGGTAGGTGAAGAGGGACTCGAACCCCCGACCAACGGTTTGTAGGACCGATGCTCTGCCGCTGAGCTATTCACCTGTGGTGGAGATGGCCGGATTTGAACCGGCATCTGACTCTTTGCAGGAGAGCCGGTTTTCCAGTTAGAGCTACATCCCCATTGGTCCAGCCAGCGAGTACCGACCTCGCAACCTCCCGCTTAAGGGGCGGGTGCTCTGCCATTTGAGCTACGGCTGGATAAGTAGTTGGTGAGCCTGACAGGAATCGAACCTGTAGACGGGGTTTCCCCTACCCGGGTCTGAACCGGGCGCGTTTACCTGCTTTCGCCACAGGCCCACTGGTCAGGAAGGTGGGGCTCGAACCCACGACCTCACGCTTCCGAGGCGCACGCGCTACCAACTGCGCCACTCCCTGATGATTTGTCTTTGCCATGTGTTTTGATAGAAGCGGCGGGATTCAAACCCGCGTCGCCGGTGTGAAGGACCGGAATCCTGGGTCGCTGGACGACGCTTCCCCTATTTGTTTCGGTCTGTTTCGGTTTGTTCTGGTGGACCTACCGGGATTTGAACCCGGGTCCGCTTAATGTTCCTGGTGTTTCTGGAGGGGGTGAAGGGAATCGAACCCTCGGCCTTCCCGATGGCACCGGGACGCTCTGCCTGCTGAGCTACACCCACTTGTTGGCGACTCCGACGGGACTCGAACCCGTGATCTCCTGATCGACAATCAGATGTGTTAGCCAACTACACCACGGAGCCATTTAAGTTTTTGGGGTGATCGGAGGGGATCGCACCCTCGCTTGCCGGGTCACGGCCGACCGTGCTGCTGCTACACCACGATCACCACGTTCTGGAGTGGGCCGTGGGTCTCGAACCCACGGCCTCCGACTTGGAAGGACGGCGCTCTGCCTGCTGAGCTACGCCCACTCGGTCTGTTCTTGCTGTCAGATATTCAGTTATCAAGGTGCTGGTAGCGGGCCGGGGAGTTGAACCCCGGCCTCCGGCTTATGAGACCGGCTGGATCACCGGATCCTCGCCCACATCGTTTTTTCGGTTCGGTCCGGGGTATGAAAAAACCCCGGCCGCTTTGCTGCTGCCGGGGTTTCCTTGATCTGGGCGGGTCGGTCCGTGTTTCAGGTACACGTACCCGCCAGATCAAGGAAACCTTCGGCTAAGTTATCTATTTGGTTATTCGGCTGCGTTGGCAATCCGACTGCGAGGGCCCAGGTAGGCCTAATGCGTTCATATATGCGCGTTGCTAGTTGAGAATTCATCTCGGAATGTGGCTCGTAATTCATTCGTTTGCTTCGTACGGTTCTAGTCGCTCTTAACATCGACTTCCGTCCTTCGTATTCCGCCTGGTCGTTGATCTCTCGGCTCTGTCTGTTGGTTCTGGTTGGCCTAACAAAAAGCCCCGGCTGCGTTGCTGCTGCCGGGGCTTCCCTTGTGTCCTGTGTGGCTCGTGTCCTAGGTACGCTTGCCCCACGGGTTCGGGAAGCCGGCAACATGCCTTTTCTCATTGCGATCCATCTGCGCGAGGACCCCATCCTGAAATTCCCAGGTTGGTAATTGGCTTGCGCTTACGTGTGTCGCTATTTGCAAAAACATGTTTGTTCTCGTCCAGGTCGTTTCGATTCCGAGAGGTCGTAAACTTTCTGGCGACGGTGCCCCTGCGCCGGGGTTTTCCGTCTTCTAGGAGTCTCCCGATGCAGGGCTAATATTGCGACATGTTTTTGCTACATTCAACAGTTGTTTTGTAGCAATTGCATTACTTTTTCGTTGTCGTAGCATTAACTGCTCTGTCCAATTCACAAGGGCTTTGTTCAGTCGTTTATTCGTGTTCCGCCTGCTCCCAAAGAAGTGCGAGTTCCTTGTCCGCTATCACGGCGAACGGGATGTCGCTTTTGGCCAGTGCTTCCGTTCGCTTGATGCGATCTCGATATCGCAGCGCCTCGGCTCGCAGCGCCACCTCGGGGTCGATTCCGGACGCCTGGATACGGGCCACCGCCTCAAACAGCTCTCGTCCAGCATCGGCCTCGGTTTGGTTCTTTGACCCGCCGTCCGGCACCGGCAGACCAGCTCGACCAGCCCGTCTTTGCAAGGCCGCCGCATACGCCAGCGCAGGCATCCCGGTCGGGAGGCCGTTCGTGATGGAATCCCGGCCCGGCTCCTTGCTCTTCAGTGCGTCCCACTGTTGCGACACTTCCTCGGCTGTCTCCAGCTTCGGTCCATCTTCCTCGAACACATGTGGATGACGACGTACCAGCTTGTCGATCACTCCGCCGATAATGTCTTCCATCGTCCATTCGCCTGCGCGCCGTGCGATGTCTGCGTGGAACGTGACCTGGACCAGCAGATCGCCCAGCTCTTCAGCAAGTGCGTCTGCGTCGCCGAGGTCCAGAGCCTCTAACGCCTCGTAAGACTCTTCCAGAAGATTAGGACGTAATGAAGCGTGGGTCTGCTCCCGGTCCCACGGACAACCGCCGGGGTCTCGCAGCCTCTCCACCACCGCCAGAAGGTCTTCCACGGTGCGGGACGGTATGTCAGGGCTGGGCATGGGCGTAACTCCGGGCGTCGAAAGCGGTCTCAACGAGGCTAGATAACGAGGCGTTGCAACGTACCATAGGAACCAATGAACAATCTCCGACACAACGACCGGTTGGCATCGTACTTCGGGTTCCGCATCGCCGTAATCGTCATGCTGGCGATCAGCCTTCCGCTGTTCTTCATCTCGTTAAACGTGCGCGTGCTCACCAATTCGCAAACGTTTTACGAGTGGGGGTTCGGCGCCAACAACGTGGAGCGTCGGACCGGACTAGATGATGCAGCTCTAACGAGCGCCGCAAGCCAGATCATCGATTACTTCGGCAACAAGGAAGAGTTCCTCGATCTGCGTGTCAATTTCGAGGGTCGGGAGATCGAGATATTTAACGACCGCGAGATCACGCACATGGCTGACGTGAAAGACGTGATGAACGTGATGTTCAACGCCGTCTGGGTCACCGGGGCGATGGTGGTGATCGTGGTCTCCGGCGGCTTTTTCTTACTAGGCCGCGGTTTCCTGCCGATGTTGCGCTCCGGAATCATGTGGTCGACGATCGCTGGATTGTCGGTCGCTGCGCTGTTTGGATTAGCGACGTTGATCGACTTCAACACGACGTTCCGGTTATTCCACGAGGTGGTGTTCCGGAACGATTTCTGGAAGTTGAACCCGTCCCAGAGCCTATTGTTACGGTTGTTCCCGCAAGGGTTCTGGTTCGCGGCCACATTGATTCTCGTGGTGCTAACGGCGGTCCAACTCGGGGTGGTGTACGGAGCGGCATGGTGGGCGTCACGGGCGCGTAGCGCCGGGTAGTCCCCCGTGTTGGTCGCCGAAATAACGTGCCCCCTCTCCCAACGGGAGAGGGCTGGGGTGAGGGAGAACAGAAGTCTCCACGAGAACAGGCTCGGTTCTACGGACGCCCTGTCGGTAAAGGTCCCTCGACTACGCTCGGGATGACGATAGCGCGCCCAGGGCAAAATTGGTGGTCGGCGTTCAGGCGTTCAGCCAGCTATCGACCACCGCAGGTAGTTCGTCCAGTCCTGAGATCGTGAAGTCCGGTTGAACGCTCGGCTCACGGTCGTCGTAGCCCTGTATCCACACGGCGGACATTCCGACGTCTTTGGCTCCACCGACATCGGCGTGGAGGTTGTCGCCCACATGCAGCGCGTTCTCGGGCGCTACTCCTAGCTTTTCAAGAGTGTGGGTGAACATCTCCGGGCCTGGTTTCGCTGACGCTATCTCGTTTGAGAAGGTCAGGTATTCCAGGTACTGGCTGATGCCCTCCCTCTCCAGGTAGCGCCGGTAGACACCGGGCGAGGTTGAACCGACGTTTGAGATCAGCGCCGTACGCACGCCCAATTCTCTTACGGCGCTCAGTACGCTCTGAGCGGTCGGGTAGATGGTTGGTGAATGGACGAGGAACGGCTTGTCGATCGCCCGGGAGAAGGCTTCGAACTGTTCGTTATTGATCGATGCGCGGGCGTTGGGATCGGCGGCGTCCAGGATCTGTTGCATGCGCTCTTCGAATGTCCGGTCAAAGCCGCGGTCATGGTCAGCGCTGGTCTCTCTGCCGACCGTCCTAATGGCATCGCCGAGCGTGTCTGGTTCC
>Ga0114993_10002705_pt1 | contig 19077 bp, 20 predicted proteins | sample ArcticOcean_MG_C_FD_87042 | JGI IMG/M metagenome (GOLD analysis project Ga0114993, IMG submission 87042) | Marine microbial communities from western Arctic Ocean - ArcticOcean_MG_CB2_150 | ecosystem: Environmental > Aquatic > Marine > Oceanic | place: Arctic Ocean: Canada Basin | collected...
GACAAGATTGGCGGCACCAGTGCCTGGTCCGGTGGCATGATCTGGGTTCCTAATAATCCACACATGATCGCTGCTGGAATCAAAGATAGCCGGGAGGAAGCGCTAACCTATCTGCAGTCACTGTCTCACGATTTAATCCGTCCCGAACTTGCTGAGTCATTTGTAGACCATGGACCTGAAATGGTGAGCTGGTTGGAAGAAAACACCTCAGTCAAATTCCAACTGGTGGCAGATTTTCCTGATTACCATCCAGAGCATCCTGGAGGTAAACCAACCGGCGGTCGCTCGTTGGAATGTCCCTTGATTTCATTTAACGACCTGGGTGACAACAAAGATCGCGTGACAGTTGGCTACAACTATGGGACAGCGCCGATCACCATGGAAGAATCTCATCTTGGTAGCGCAGTACCAATCAAGGTTTCAGCCACCGAACACACTCGGCGCGCCGAAAATGATGAGAGAGGCTGTGGTCAAGCTCTCATTGGTCATCTTTACAGGGCCTGTCTTGAAGCGGGGATAGAGATCACAACCAGTGCGCGCGCAGTTGAGTTGATTACAGAAGGCGGGCGAGTTACCGGTGTTGTTATTAAAAAAGACGAAGAGGAACTTGTTGTACATGCCCGGGGCGGGGTTATCCTGGGTACAGGCGGATTCGAGTGGAACAGAGAACTGGTCCGAGACTTTCTGCGTGGCCCCATGACAAGCCCCGTATCTGTACCGACTAACGAAGGAGATGGCCTGGTGATGTGTATGCGCATCGGCGCCGCCCTGGGCAACATGCGAGAGGCATGGTGGATGCCTGCGGTCGAGGCACCCGGAGACCGGGGTGATGGTTTGAACCCAACCTACCTTTTCGCCGCTGAACGAGCCCGCCCTCGCTCAATTATGATTAACAAGAAAGGTCAGCGTTTCACAAATGAAGCGGCGAACTACAATGCATTTGGCGCGGCATTTCATGAACAAGACGTTGCAAGGTTTGAATACTCAAATTTGCCATGCTGGTATATTTTTGACCAGGAACATCTGGATTTGTACGGCACCATTGAAACAGCTCCTGGAAACCCAGCCCCTAACTGGATCACGAAGGCGCAGTCACTTGAAGAGCTGGCTGATAAGGTCGGCGCGGATAGTCAAGGGCTGCGCCATACAGTATCCAGGTGGAACACAAGCGTGAGTAACTACCGGGATGAAGACTTTCATCGCGGCGAGAGTGCCCATGATACCTGGTGGGGGGATCCCGCGGTTAAAGGAACCCCGCAAGCAACACTCGGCCCGATCGAGAAAGGACCATTTTATGCGATCGAAGTTAAAAGCGGCGCGCTGGGTACCAAGGGCGGTCCGAAGACGGATAAAAATGGCGCCGTGCTCAATGTCGACGGTGGGGTTATTCAGGGTCTTTATGCTGCAGGCAATGTCATGGCCTCGCCAATGGGCATGACCTATGGTGGGGCCGGTGGCACGTTGGCACCGGGCATGGTGTTTGGCTTTCTAGCGGGAAGAGATGCAGCAGGCAACTGCTAAAGAGAAACCCTAAGTTACTCTGTTCCCCCTTCTGATCAGTCAGTGCGGTCGGTGTTGGGCATTCGACAATGGATACATGGGTACGCCAGTTACGCAAGGAACGCCAGGGTGTGACACCAAAACAATCGGCGATTACGCCAGAGCACCGGCGAATCAAAGAATTGGGAAAGCAGCTTCGCCGGGTCGAGGGCCACAATCTGATCCTAAATCAGACCGCGGTGTCATGAAAACCAGGGGACATTTTTCCAATTGTCCCCTGACAAACGTACCTATCGGCTGATTGAATGAATCAATCAGCTTATTAGACGCAGTTAACCCATCACTTTCTAAATTAGGTGATTACCAAGTACGCGCTAGCACCACCCGTCCGTCGTACATTTGTTCTTCACTGCAGTCCGTTACGGTATTAAATGCAGCCATCAATTCCTGCCCATAGGCTTCGACTGCAGCAGCACCTAGTTTTTCTTCATCCGGATTCCCCCACACATTGACCCAGAGAATATCGAATGCAGCGGGTACACCTTCATGCCTCTCAATGGTCTCATCCTCAAAATCGGGTACACCGACTGTTGCGCCATAACTGCTGACACCATTTTCAGCATCATAGCGCTCCAGATGAGCCATATAGGGTCCCCTAATGACTGCGCGCAAATCTGCTGGCAACTTCCCATCCCTAAATGAACAGAATTGGTAACCCACTCTGAAGGTCTCATCTACCGAGGGCTGACGCAGTTGATAAGCGGTAGTCGGGTAGACGTTTTTCCATGCCTCTCCGCCGCAGATCTCGACACCTGGATGGGCTGCTTCTAACTGCTCTTCCAGACCCGCGTCCTGGTAGACTTGCCAAGCTGCATCGCGCGCTTCTTTATCTGACCAAAAGAGCACCGTCAACCAATCGAAGTTTTCGGAAGACCAACCGCTTGGGGTCACTTCGACCACACCCCATTTTTCAATCCCGAGCTCTGAAGCACCTGCTAACCAATCCTTATTGCGTGCATTTAACGCTTCAAGAGAATAATTCTCGCCCTTTGAACACCAAATATAATCAGTATATCCAGTTGGCTCCGGAGGCGCCTCCGCCACCACCACAGGCACGGACTCCATCGCTGCCTCTGAAGTCACCACCACTTCCTGAACTTCCTCCGCCGGCGAGCATGCAGTTAAAAACAAAATAGCCACCACCCAATAGAGTCTCGTCATGTCATTCCCCTTACATAAATTGTTATTATTTTGGCTTTAGCCTAACGTATACCGTATGCCAAATCTTTTCGCTTTACTACCCCTGGGCTGATCTGGAGCGTGGCTAAAAACCAATCAAGCACGTTCCTGCACTCAACGACCTGGGTCGGGCCATCTCACCACCACCGATTTTTTTGAAAGTTTGATGGAAGTTGGTGCACTGAAGAACCCCTATGATGATGGCACTTATCATGTATGGCAAGGCTTCAGATGCTTGTTCGGGCTCGTAGTAATAACGCGGTCCGCGACTCCACGGAACAAGACCCGTTAATCGTTTGATCGTCCTCTCTCCCGCTGGATTGTTCTGCGTCCTCGTCGCTGTCATTCCCAGAGTGACACCAAACAGTTCTGTAGGGACTTCGCCAGCATAGGTCGAATGCGGTAGCAGCAGCAAAAAAAAGATAAAGATACGCGTGGACATTTAGGATTTTTCTGTAATTTTATGTTCAATGTTGTTGGACCGACTGGCCACTAAATAATTCTATGAGTGTTATACAAAAAAACCACTTCGAGACACTGCAAATCCTGTAGGAATTTGCGTCTGGAACCTGTATCTTTCACCAGTTCACCACAAGACTGGCTGCTCACGATTGGAGAATTAAAAATGACAGGAGCTACCAACAATACTGACCCCATACTAATCGAGATCTACTCAGATTACATATGACCCTGGTGCTATCTCAGTACGGTCAGTATTGAAAAATTAAAGCAGGAAAAGAACGTCGTCACCCGCTGGGTTCACTTTCCGCTGCATCCTGAAACACCGCCGGAAGGTATCCCCATGACGGACCTTTACCGCAACCGGAACAAGGAAGAATCAAAAGCAGCCGGCGATCATCTGCGAACCTTGATGGCAGAAGCCGGATTGCCTTACAACAAAAGAACCCGACTGGATAACAGCAGGGTATCCCAGGAACTGGGCGCGTGGGCTGATACACAGGAAGGTGGAGAAGCTTTTCACGACGCCATGTTTAAGGCTTACTTTATAGAGGACAAAACAATTAGCGATGTCGGTACTCTGCTCGACATTACTGGTTCAGTAGGACTTGATGTTGAAGCTGCTCGTGAAGTTATCGAAACCCGATCATTCGAATCTCAGGTTACAGCGGACTGGGACCGGGCTTATGAAGATGGCATTACCGGCGTACCTACATTCTCCAGCAGGGATTTGTTCGTGTTCGGCTGCCAGCCCTACGAAATACTAGAGCGCTTCTACAATCATTTGGTCAAACTTCGAAACGAAGCAGCAGCCCAATAGTCCAGAAGCGATCAAAACAGTTTTAGGACTGCTCGCTTCGCCATCACAGTGCACAGATGAGCACGGTATTCCGCCGAGGCGTGTAGATCGCTGTTCATTTCACCAGCATCCAGGGTGATACCCTCTAGTGCCTCCACTGAAAATTCGCTGTTGAGCGCCTCTTCCATGTCCGTGCTACGAAAAACGCTTGGCGCTGCGCCGGTGATCGCGACGCGAACCCCTGACCCCGTTCGAGCAATGAAGACACCGACGGTGGCGTACCTTGATGCCGGGTTTGGAAACTTTACGTAAGCCGCGGCTTCTGGTTTTGGGAATTTGATTTTGGTGAGCAGTTCGCCCTCTTCCAATGCCGTTTCGAACATTGCGGTAAAGAAATCGTCCGCCGCAATTGTTCGCTTGTTGGTGACTATCTCAGCCCCCAGCCCCAGCACACCTGCCGGGTAATCTGCCGCGGGATCACTGTTCGAAACAGATCCACCTATAGTTCCCCGGTTTCGTACCTGAGCATCGCCAATGAGTGAAGCAAGCTCTGCCAGCGCGGGGATCCCTGACTGAACAACAGACGAAGTCGCTACTTCGTCATGCGCCGTCAACGCCCCTATCTCAAGATCCGCGCCCACATCTTCAATGCCGGACAAACCGTCAATCCCTGCAAGGTCAATGACATCTGTCGGCGCAGCCAACCGCTGTTTCATCGAGGGTAACAGCGTATGTCCACCGGCAAGATAGATGCCGTCTTCCGCCTCCAGAAATAGTTGGATTGCTTCATCAATGGAATCAGGTTTGTGGTAATTAAAATCGTACATGGTTAAGCCCTCTGCTCCTGAATTGCACGCCATACCTTCTCAGGCGTGGCCGGCATACTAATATCGCGCACCCCAACAGCATCCGTGATCGCGTTGATGATTGCGGGCGGCGAACCGATTGCACCTGCCTCACCGCAGCCTTTTGCGCCGATGGGGTTATGAGTACACACCGTGGTTGTCATACCCACTGTAAAGTTGGGTAGATCATCCGCTCTAGGCATGCAGTAATCCATAAATGAACCCGTCTGTAACTGACCCGACTCATCGTAGACACACTGCTCAAGCATCGCCTGCCCAATTCCCTGGGCGACACCACCATGCACCTGCCCTTCAACAATCATTGGATTGATGATGGTGCCAAAATCATCGACTGCCGTAAACTTCGTGATTTCGGTGACGCCGGTTTCCGGATCAATTTCGACTTCACAAATGTGTGTCCCTGCGGGATAGGTGAAGTTTACCGGGTCGTAGAAAGCTTTCTCTGCTAGACCAGGCTCAAGCTCCTCGATGGGATAGTCGTGAGGCACATACGCGGCAAACGCGATTTCCTGAAATGTTTTGGATCGATTGCTTTCTTTCAAACGAAATTCGCCATCCTCGAAATCGATATTATCCACATCGCCTTCAAGCAGGTGCGCCGCGATCTTACGGCCTTTTTCAACCACTTTATCTGCCGCTACTGACAGTGCTGAACCGCCGACTGAGAGCGACCTTGAACCATAAGTACCTAACCCAAAATCCATTTTCCCTGTGTCACCGTGAACAACTTCGACATCATCGACCGATATCCCAAAGCGACTGGCGACTAACTGGGCAAACGTTGTCTCGTGCCCCTGACCATGGCTGTGAGTGCCTGTCAGGACGGTCACACTGCCCGTAGGGTTCACCCGAACTTCACCTGACTCCCACAAACCAACGCCAGCACCCAATGCGCCTGCAAGCGCCGATGGTGCTAGACCACAGGCTTCTATATAACAACTAAGCCCGATACCCCTAAGCTTTCCATTGGCTTCTGAATCCGCTTTTCGGTTGGCAAAGCCCGCATAATCTGCCATTTCCAGCGCCTTATTCAGGCTTGCCTCGTAATCACCGATATCATATTCAAGCGCAACCGGAGTCTGGTAGGGAAAATCCGCTGGCTGGATCATATTTTTGCGACGAAGTTCTGCAGGATCGACACCGAGTTCTTTTGCGGCCAGATCAACAATTCGTTCGACAAGAAACGTCGCCTCTGGTCTGCCTGCACCTCGATAGGCATCCACCGGCGCGGTATTGGTAAAGACAGAATCTACCTCAACGTAGATATTTGGCGTTTTGTACTGCCCGGCCAGCAATGTCCCGTACAAATACGTTGGAACCGCCGATGCAAAAGTAGACAGGTAAGCACCCATGTTTGCCGTGGTTTTGACACGCAATGCCAGGAAATTACCCTCTTCATCCATCGCCAGCTCCGCTTCAGAGACATGATCCCTGCCATGAGCATCGGCCAAAAACGATTCAGATCGTTCAGCCGTCCACTTGATCGCCACGCCAAGTTTCATTGATGCCCAGGCCAGCGCGGTTTCTTCGGAATAGACAAAGATCTTGGAACCAAAGCCTCCACCGACATCCGGCGCGATGATACGCAACTTGTGCTCCGGTGCGATCTGCACAAACGCAGTCAGAATAAGCCGTGCCAAATGAGGGTTCTGGCTGGTGGTATACAACGTAAGTTCTTCGGTGCCGCGGTTGAAGTCCGCAATAGCCGCCCTTGGTTCCAGTGCGTTAGGGATGAGTCGATTATTAGTGAGTGAGTATCGCGTGACATGTGCGGCGCCTTCTATTGCCGCGTCTGTCGCTGCTTTTTCACCCAATTCCCACTGGTAGCAGGTATTCCCCGGGGCTTCCGCATAAATATCCGGACCACTTTGTGCCGCGGCGGTCGAAACGACGGCGGGCAGCTCTTCATAATCAACCGAGACATGTTCAGCTGCATTTTTCGCCTCATCAAAACTATCAGCCACCACCAGAGCCACGGGTTCACCAGCATAATTTACTTTTGTGGCAGCCATCACCGGGTGCAGCGGTTGCTTCATTTCACTGCCGTCTTTCGAATGGATCATCCAGCCACAAGGCAGGCCACCAAGCTCATCTTCTGCTACCTGCTTGCCCGTAAGAACAGCAACGACACCGGGCATGGACTGTGCTTCAGACGTATCAACCTCCCCAACTACCGCATGAGCGTAGGGTGAACGAACAAAGTAACCATAAGTCTGACCGCGTAAATCAATGTCGCCCGTATAGCGGCCATTACCCGTGATAAAACGCAGGTCTTCTTTGCGAAGTACCGACTTGCCAATACTCTGCTCGACCATAACCTAGTTCCTCATCTTTTTAGCGGCGGATTCAACGGCTAGAACAATGTTGTGGTAACCCGTACAGCGACAGATATTACCCTCGAGTCCCTCCCTGATAACCTGCTCATTAATAGCGGGCTCACGATGAACCAAATCTACCGCCGACATAATCATACCGGGTGTGCAAAAACCGCACTGCAGACCATGGCACTCACGAAACGCCTCCTGCATTGGATGCAAGTTGTCTGTGTCCCCTAAACCCTCAATCGTCGTCACTTCGGCACCCTCGCACTGCGCAGCAAGAATTGTGCAAGACTTAACCGCCCTGCCGTTGAGATGCACCGTGCAAGCACCACACTGGGAGGTATCACAACCGACATGGGTACCGGTCAGTTCCAACCGCTCCCGAATAAGATCCACCAGCGTGGTATTCGATGGGCAGTCTAGTGTTACAGACTTGCCATTGACCTTTAACTGTACCGAGATTGACATGATGACTCCTTGCCTTGCCTGCTCATTGGGTTACTCACTAACCTTGTTGTGGTTGTAAGCCCTGCTTATCTGCGTCTTTACCTGAGACACCTTTATCTAAGACACTTTTATCTAAGACACTTTTATCTAAGACACTTTTATCTAAGACAAGGTTTTCGATCTCAACCTCCATTGAAGGGTCACCGGACAGGGACCTAACAAAGCCCTTAAAAAAATCATTGGCCATTTTTTTAGCCGCCCCCGTCACCAGTCTTGAACCAATCTGCGCCAGCTTGCCCCCCACAGATGCCGTCACCTGATAAGACATTAACGTTACTGCAGAACCCTCAATTGATTCAAGATGCACTTCTGCACCTCCTTTTGCAAAACCCGCAACGCCACCTTTTCCTGAACCGCTGATCCTGTAGGAATCCGGTGGTATAACATCATTGAGTGTTACCTCACCTTTAAAGGTTGCCTTCACGGGTCCCACTTTAGCAACCAGTACGACCTCGAAACTATTCTCACCAGTCCGATCAAAAGACTGACAGCCAGGCAGGCAATCCTTCAGGATAGCCGGATCATTCAAGGCATTCCAGACGATGCTCTGCACCACTGGAATTCGAACGCGTTGGGCTAACTCCAATTTTTAATCCCCCAGGCCTAGGCCCCGCATAACAAATATGTACTCAAGCGCCTGTTTGCGGCGTCTTAAATATTGGTCAGAGGCACCAAGATGGCCGCTATGATCCTCAATGTCAATCAGCTGCAGCGCGCCACCTGTGGTGCGTTCGCGTATTTTTGCTATCCATTTCAATGCCTCATGCGTGCCTACCCTACCGTCATTTCTCGACGCCTGCACGAGCAGGTGAGGATAAGCCTGCGCACGCACCTGGTGATAAGGGGAATATTCAAACAGATACTTGGCGTCAGCCGGAACATCTGGGTTTCCCCACTCCAATATATCGCTCTCAGTTAGCGGCAATGTCGGATCGAGTAAAGTCGTGATGACATCAACAAATGGTACATCGGCAACCAATACTTTGAACAGTGCAGGCGCCTCATTAGCGACCACACCGATGACAGTCCCGCCAGCGGACGCGCCACGCGCGGCTAACATTTCAGGGTGACCAATCCCCGACTCGACAAGCCTATTGGCGACATCGACAAGATCGTTGAATGTATTTTTTTTGTTCAGGTGGCGACCCGAAAAATGCCAGGCATCACCTAGGTCACCACCCCCCCTAACGTGAACGATCCCAAGTACAAACCCCCGATTTAGCAACGGCAACCGAGTTGGGTCAAAAGCGATTGGAAGAGAAACCCCATAGGCTCCATATGCGGTCAGATAAAGCGGGCGGGACGCCAGGGCCGCGCCTTCTTTATAAACAAGGGTAACCGGTACTTCGGTACCATCACGCGCCGACAGCCAATGTTCTTCAACCCGATATTGGTCACGAAAGTAGTTCCCCGGCGCCGAATCCGAATCAATTTCGCGGACTACTTTTTCAGAAACAGACATTCGGTAACGACGTTCGGGTTGGATAAGACTTCGTTTCCTGAATTGAAAACCCGGTGCGGCTCCATGGTCAGACTGCATCAGCCGAAAGCTTTCTCCTGCACCAGTGGAAAGGATGCTTTGCTGGTATCCCGTTACGGGCTCGATTAGCACCAGTTCATCCCTGAGTCTGTTTCTGACTTGAACCAGCAGATGCTTATCAAAACGTTCAAAGTCGACAACACTACCCGGCAGGTTCAGCTCAAAAAACTGCCAATCGCTCGGATTAACCTCGCCCTCTTGTATCAATGCAACCGCATACCCGGCTCGCTTATAATTGCTAAGCACCGTCATATGATCAGCACCGATCATCAGTCGATAGCGATGTCCTTTTTCCCTGGGGGCAATCAGTTGCAGTTCACCACCCGGCGACAGAATCCGGATCTCTGTCGCGCGATGGGATTCAGACATGATCATCACCGTTTTTCTATCGCGAGCAGTCCTGACACTGAGGGAAAATGCCGGATCGGTTTCCCGGTAAAGGATGGCTTTTTGCCCATCCGGCATATGTTCAACGACCGAATTCGTCTCTTTCTCAACGGCGAGAACAGCGTCGCCATTCCATGCAAGGTTGGGTTCTAACCCCTCAGCGATGGTCGTCACCACACCAGAGTCAAGGTCCCGAAGCCTTAATGTGTGGTTTCCATCGCCGGTCCTGTCTTCCGTAAACGCGACAGTCTGTTCATCCGGGCTGATACTGAAACCACCCAGAGCATAGTAGTCAGCACCACTGGAGAGTTCGTTTAGATCAATCACAACCTGCTGGGGGCCGGCCAATGCCTTCGGACGCCGGTAGTAAACTGGATACTGATGGCCTTTCCTGATCTCCGAATGGTATTCAAAATCACCGGTAACGATCGGTGTGGTTTTTCTTTCTATCGATAACTGGGCATTCAGCTCCGACATCATTCCCTTGAGCTTCGGACGCCAGGGTTCAGTCTGCTCAGTAAGATATTGCTGCTCGTGTGCGATGTATTGCTCGGCATCAGGATGTTCAAGGTCCACCATATAGGCGTAAGGGTCGATCCAGGAGATGTCCTGCAGCAGGAATTCCTCGGGATGTGATTCTGCACGCGGCGTATTCCTGGGCGGCTCCTTCGAACAACCCCAGAGCACAAGCACAGGAACAATGACAAGAATCGATGTTTTATTAGGGATCTTCACTACGCGCGAAGCTGATCACTCTGGGGCAGGTAATGCAAGTTCATTACGACCCCCGCCGTGCCTTAAGATCAATGAGCCAAATATGGCTGACCAGGATAAACAGACCGAACAAGAAACCGGCTCCTTACTTTCCTTTGAACACCGGTTCTCTTTTTTCAAGGAAGCTGGCAACACCCTCTTTGTGATCCTCAGTCTGGAACAGAGTTCCAAGCGTCTGGCCTATCCAGTTACCCATGTCCTCATACTCACCGTAGTAAGACCGCCGCAAGCCTTCTTTGAGATAACGAACGGCTAACGGTGGATTGGCTGCGATCTTGCTCGCCAGTACCCTCGCTTCGTCCAGCAAATCATCATGGGGCACAACACTCATAACAATACCCAGTTCAAGCGCACGTTCGGCGCTGATGACCTCACCGGTAAATAACAACTCTGCAGCGCGCTGTGGACCAATGAGTTTGGGGAGTCGAACCATTCCGCCCACATCGGCGACAAGCCCCCGCTTAACGAACAGTTCTCCAAATTTTGCTTTTTCTGATGCGATCCTGAAATCCGCCATCAGGGACATATCCATGCCCCATCCAACTGCCGCGCCATTGACCGCCGCAATGATCGGTCTGTCACAATCCAGAATAGCCTTTGCAGCAGGCGTCGTTCCCGGTCGCACGTCCCTAAGCCTTTTACTGCCGCCGCCCTGCACCATGATTTCTTTGACATCATCCCCGGAACAAAATGCCCTGCCGGCGCCCGTGAGAATAATACACCTGACCTCGGGATCTTTTTGAAGATTCAAAAAAATCTCCTCAAGCTCCGCATACGCCTGCCAATTGATGGCGTTCATAATCTCGGGCCGATTCAGTGTTACTGTTGCTATATGATCTGAAACTTCCAGTATCATGCATTCATATTCAGACATAAATGATTCCTCCTTTCCAGTTACCATAATGCTTTGACTCGCCCAAGGATACCTCAGTGCACTTCCTGAAACTTTTACATCACAACCCATACACGGGCAGCATTTTTCTAATACTGAGTCTTCTGTGCATGGGAAACACCTTTGCCGGCGATGGATATTCGGACAAAGCGTTGGACAAGCGAGTCGCCGGCGTTCTTAAGAAAACGCCCCTGATCGACGGCCACAATGACCTGCCAATGCGTTATACGATGCAGGTTCAGGGCAATCTGGATCAGATGCCGTTCACCTCTGATCTGTCCGCCATCAAGAAGCCAACTCAAACAGATCATCCCAGAATGCTCCAGGGCATGATGGGTGGCCAGTTCTGGTCTGTATACATCCCTATCGCGGCCTATCCTGGCGCCAGCGGCGACGTCGCCCGAGTCCTGACACAGATTGATGTAGTGCACCGCATGATCACCACCTACCCGGATCAACTTGAGCTGGCCCTGACCGCCAATGAAGTCATAGACGCTCATCGACGAGGAAAAATTGCATCGATGATAGGCATCGAAGGCGGTCATGCGATAGAAAACTCATTAGCCAACCTGCGGATGCTCTACAAGGTTGGCGCCAGGTACATGACCCTCACCCACTCCAAAGGGTTGCGCTGGGCTGATTCGGCAACCGATGAAGAACGGGTCGGCGGACTATCACCGTTTGGCAAGGAAGTGGTTCATGAGATGAACCGCCTGGGCATGCTAGTGGACCTATCACACGTCTCTGTTAACGCAATGAACGACGCATTGGATGTGTCATCCGCACCTGTCATCTTTTCGCACTCCAGCGCTTTCGCATTAACCGCTCACAAGCGGAATATTCCTGATGAGGTTCTACTTCGTTTAAAAGTGAATAACGGTGTCGCGATGGTGACCTTCTACCCCAGTTATGTTTCCGAGACCGTTCGACTAGCCTGGATCAATCTGCGAAAAAAGGTCAATGCCCAAACCGAGGATCCAAAGAAACAGGCAAAACTGTATCAGGCACAGCTACCAACACTGCCGCGCCCAACGCTTGCTGATGTGGCCGATCACATCGACCATATCCGCAACCTGATCGGCATCGACTATATTGGACTGGGTGGTGACTATGATGGCATGCCACCAGGCCCGGTTGGCCTGGAAGATGTGTCAACGTATCCCGCGCTGCTCATAGAACTGTTGAGACGGGGTTACAGCGATTCAGATATCGCCAAAATAGCGGGCAGGAATATATTACGTGTCATGCAAGATGTTGAAACGGTTGCACGCAAAGAACAAGCACGGCGACTTCCGTCCAACGCCCAAATTGACGAACTGGATGCCGCCACCCCAAACCCAACAGGAACACTTTGAGATGGCAAAGACAGAACACCACCCCAACGGACTCATTCACTACAATCCACAACTTAGCCATCGCGGCTACACATTGTTCAACGCGATGACCAACAAGGCTTTCCTTATTGATATGAAAGGTCAGTTTGTTCATCAGTGGGAACATGAGGGCGGTATCACAAATCCCGAGTTACTACCGAATGGAAACCTGATCGCCATGGCGATGCCATCACCGGAAACAGAAGGACAAAAAGGCCTCAATGGACAGGCGGCTGCCCTTTTTGAACTGGACTGGGAGGGCAACGTTGTCTGGGAATATGCAGATCCATGGATGCATCACGATTACCAACGACTGCCGAATGGCAATACGCTTATCCTCAAGTGGGAGCCGCTGCCAAAGTCCTTCCCAAAGCGAATAAAAGGTGGGTACCCTGCTGAAGATGTTGATCCCAACTTGATGCTAGGCGATGTCGTGCTGGAAGTTAAACCTGACGGCTCGCTAAAGCAAAAATGGAAGTCCTGGGATCACCTGGACCCCAAGATTGATCTGATTTGTGTCATGGATGATCGCAGGGAATGGACTCACGCAAATTCCATTTCACTTTCACCCAGGGGTGACTGGGTAATTAGTTTCAGACGAACCAGCACTATCATTCAGGTAAATCTGCGCTCCGGAAAGATCAAGTGGAGATTCAAAGACCCAGAGATGAGCCACCAGCATGATGCGAAATTCACAGCAGCGGGCACCATGACTATCTTCGACAACGGTGTTCACCGAAGAGGCGTTGAGTATTCAAGGGCAATAGAAATAGACCCGAAGACAAAAAAAGTGATCTGGGAGTACACAGATAACCCGCCATTTACCATGTACACCGTGATGGGTGGCTGCGTTGACCGACTTTCCAATGGCAATACACTCATCACCGAAACATCCAAAGGGCAGTTTCTTGAAGTGACGCCACAAAACAAAGTCGTATGGGAATACATCAACCCATTCTTCGTTACCAATCCAAGATTAGGCGGGCGCTTTAATGGCGTGTTTCGGGCTCATCGTTATACCCAGAGTCACCCTGCCCTAAAGGACAAGGACCTGGATCCGGGTAAACTCGCCAACCTCAATCGACTTTATTGCGACTAGGCTGCGATGATATTCTGGGGCGCTGAATAGGCCATACCATGAGCCTCGCTAACCTGAAGGTTGGTGACCTTTCCCTGGTATACATTCAAGCCATGAAGTAGGTGTGGATCTACCCGCATCGCTGCTTCTGCACCTCCCGCTCGCCGAGGTTCGCAGCAAGCCCGGGATCCCGGCGCGCACATGATCATCCTCTGACGCGACACGCAGCGGCGGCTTCACAGGCCAGAAGTAGCCCTTGGCTGGGCGGCATTCCGATCATAGACGCCATTTGGGTAAAGCATGTGAAAATGTAAGTTCAGATTGAGTGCCGAACCAAATCGCTGGATCAGCGTAACCGCAACGCTCTGGGCACCCGACTTGACGGTCATTCCCGCTCGTTTGATCAGGAATGTACTGATTACCCAGTGAACGATAGCCAGCTTTGCGGAGAAGAAGATTCTCAGTGCCTCGCCGAGCGTCAGCGGCTGATCTGTTCTTTAAGCCTGGCATAATTTTGAATCAGCGGCAAAACCGTCTCAGCATCCGCAGGCGGCAGTGCGTAAATGATGCGGTCAAAGCCAATTTCCATCAAATATTCCGTTGCTTCCGGATTGGGGCCAACACCAAAAATGCTGAACTGCGGCTTACCTTCGCGGCCAGCCTCAGCCCATGCCTCATGAATGTGTTTCATCGCCTCGGCATAGTCCAGTGCTCCGCTGGCAGACGCGCGAGCCTGATCCTGATAGATGGGAAACCATCCATCACAATATTCCGCAATACGCTTGTAGGTGTATTTTGAAGATGCCCCCATCAGTATGGGCGGCCCCCCTGCCTGTGCGGGTTTGGGATACGACCAGATCGGATCGAAGTCGACAAACTGACCGTGGAATTCTGGTTCCTCCTGGGTCCAGATCGTCTTCATGGCCATAATCCGTTCACGCAACAACTTCCAACGGTTATCAAACGCAGTGCCGTGATTTTCCATTTCTTCAGCGTTCCATCCGGCACCGATGCCCAGGATCAACCTGCCTTCGCTCAGGAAGTCCAGCGTAGCGGCCTGCTTGGCCATCACGATCGGGTCTCGCTCGGTGATCAGCGCGATACCCGTACCCACCTTCAGGTCCTTCGTGACGGTTGCCGCAGCTGTCAGCGCGATAAATGGATCATGGCAATGCCAGTATTCTTTTGGCAAATCGCTGCCACCGGGCCAAGGCGACTTTCGGCTCACCGGTATGTGCGTGTGCTCGGGAAAGAACAAAGACTCAAAGCCATGCGTCTCGGCTGCCTGTGCCAGTTTTTGCGGCGAGATGGCGTAATCCGCAGGAAACATCAGCAATCCAAAATCAGCCATGTGCAACTCCAATCAATCTCAATTTGAGTAACTTAGGAGTGTACAGTTATTCCAGGTCGGCAAATACGGGCATCCTGAGCGAATGTTGATCGTATTGTTCCATTCTGGCGCTGGCGCAACCACCGACACCAGAAGTGTAAAAAAACGGATCTCTTTCTCTACCTGCTTCGCTCCACCACTTGACACATCACTTGACACACTTCACGCGTCAAAATCCTGCCGACAACCCGAGGTAAATTGAGCCAGAGAGTATAAGTAGAATTAGGCCCGTTTTTGTCTAGGTAGCCAAGTAGCTCTGTCCCTGAAATAGAGGTTTGAAGGGAACTCCCGGTGAAAATCCGCTGGGCTTAGATGAACCAACGGACTGGATCCCACCGGGATCTTCGATAGCGGCAATGAACTACCGGGCGGCGTTACGCATTACCGCCACATTTATCGCCCTGCTCAATTTGAATTGAAAGGGCGCGCTCTTAACCCGCTCCGAGAGGAAAATACACCGTGAAGTCTTGACTGGACGTCCCTGTCAGCTTACCCGCGGTTTCGGCACCAGAGCTGCGAGCCGCCCTATAAACTACATGGGGCTCAAAACAACATGAGTAGTCCCATCATCATAAGGTGTCTTCAAGGCAACAATCACGTTGCCATTGCTGGCAACTGTCGGGGCTGCTAGGCAATCACTGGCCGTGTTATGTAACGACACAACGCAACGCTGCCAGAACCCTCGAGTTTCTTAACCTGATTGGATTTACACGCCAATCCCGTAAGCAATAGAAAGCCAGATTACGTACTGACCAATTCACTCGCCTTCTTTCGGTCAATGTTTACGGGAACAGCCTGCGACGTCGATGCCTTCTCTGCCGGCTATTCAGGAGGTTCCGGCGTTCCACTTTTTCTAATCGAGGGTTCCTCGGTTATCCGGTTGAACTCCCGCATCGTGAATAGCATCCCTGCGGCCATCAAGACGTAAACCACAATAGCGAACATGAAAATCGTGTCTGAGCTCATTATTTAGACCCCTTCAGCGCCATCAACTTGAAATAGATACCAAAGCAAAGAATTGAAGGCACCCACAAGGCAGTGAACACCCCTTCTTCTCTCTGCCCTGAGAACCAAAGATAGGCTGACAACGCAAAGGAAATGGACACGGCCAATAGGAAAAATATGTCGGACTGTTTAATCATTCTGCTTCTCCAAAGATTTTAAAATTAGTCGGAGCTACCGAGTGCACAAAGCATGCAACCGAGCACCAAAAACCGGACGAACGTGTGCACTAGTGACTCACCCGGAAGCAACTGAACCTCTTGCACGCCAACGCCGAACTGCGTTAACACGCCAGCCCCAAGACTCAAAAACACCCCGACAAGTATCAGCGCGACTCCGCTCCGATACGCGGCTTTCTTCAAGTTTGGATAGTTATTTAGCATCTGGAGCAACCCGCCATGATTGTGCACGTGTTTAGGTATTTATCAGTACTACGTTCACCTTCTCCAGCTGGATCACATTCTCGGCGCGCCTGTCAGGAACGAGACTGATGACAAAGAGCTACAAGAGGCGCTGACCAAACTTACTCTTACCATGCTGTTTCAAACTCGCCCGTCACCAACGCTGGACCTTGTCGGTTCATCCAAGAGACGATTTCTAGACTGCTGATGGAGATCGACGCTGAGTGTGGGAACTCCCGATGGAAATCTGTTGGGCTTTGATGAACCAACGGACTGGATTCCACCTGGATCTTCGATAGCGGCAATGATCTACCGGGTGGCATTCCGCATTGCCGCCAAATTTATCGCGCTGCCCAATTTGTATGGACGGCGATAGACGATTGAAAGCATCACATGGCGTCATCGCTATGGGTAACATGGTCGATACCCTACTTAAGCTGCGTAAGTCCGGATTAGAAACGGACGATACCGCGTCGATGTTGATCGGCGTCGTTAGTACGTCGGGCGGTAATGCATTTTGGGTAAAGATGGATGCGGCGGGATTCTGGGGAGAGCATCTGCGCTTTGCGGTGAACAATGCCATCGACCAAGAGGGCCCCAGCCTTAATCACACGCTCTCTTTTCTTAATCCAGATACGCCCTAAGGACTTTGGGTACAAAATGCATGAACCTAAAGGACAAAGACCTGGATCCGGGTGAACTCGCCAACCTCAATCGACTTTATTGCGACTAGGCAGCGATGATATTCTCGGGCGCTGAATACGCCATACCATGAGCCTCGCTGACCTGCAGGTTGGTGACCTTTCCCTGGTATACATTCAAGCCACGCAGTAGGTGTGGATCTACCCGCATCGCTGCTTCTGCACCCTTGTCAGCCAGTTGCAAAACAAATGGCAAGGTTGCGTTGTTCAGTGCAGCCGCTGAAGTTCTTGCAACTGCTCCAGGCATATTCGCAACACAATAATGGACAACGCCATCGACAATATAAGTTGGTGCAGCGTGAGTCGTTGGTTTCGACGTTTCAAAGCATCCACCCTGGTCAATCGCAACATCAACCAAAACCGAGCCCTTTTTCATCTGCGAAACCATCTCACGGGTGACCAGTTTTGGCGCCGAAGCGCCGGGCACAAGGACTGCGCCGATAACAAGGTCTGCCGTCAGTGTTTCTTCAATAATCGCATCCTGTGTCGCATACAACGTCTGTACCTGGTGGCCAAACCGGGCATCCAGATGACGCAGAACATCCAGGGATTTGTCAATAATTGTAACGCTGGCACCCAGACCAACAGCCATCTGTGCAGCATTTTGACCTACAACACCACCGCCAAGGATGACAACTCGCCCCTGGTGTGTGCCAGGAACACCACCTAAGAGAATTCCGCTACCACCGTGGGATTTTTCAAGGCACAAGGCCCCTGCCTGGACGGACATTCGTCCGGCAACTTCGGACATTGGCGCCAGTAAAGGTAATCGGCCCTGGGCATCAGTGACCGTTTCGTAGGCGATACAGGTTGCACCACTATCCAGCAGGCCTTGGGTTTGTGGCAGATCCGGCGCCAGGTGCAGATAGGTAAACAATGTTTGCGATTCGCGCAATTGCTGACGTTCAACTTCCTGAGGTTCTTTCACTTTGACCACAAGGTCAGCTCGACGGAAAATCTCTTGCGGTGTTGCGACTATTTCTGCACCGATAGCTGCATAACTCGCGTTATCAAATCCAATCGCGTGGCCTGCATCAGACTCAACCAAAACCTGGTGACCATGATGAATGAGTTCACGAACACCCGCCGGTAGCAAACCAACGCGGTATTCATGATTCTTAATTTCCTTAGGGACACCAACCAACATCGGGATACCTCATATGATTTTTTCTTAGTATATTTTCGAATATATAGTGTTTCTCACTTTATTTAGGCTAATAGCTAGGTAATAATCTAATTATAAAACCATATATAGGTGTTTTAATGAATGAATTCGTAGATATACAGGGTAAAACCCTGGACCGTATTGACGTGAAGATTCTGCAACTGCTACAGGCCAATGGCAGAATCACCAATACTGAACTGGCGGACAAGGTAGGCCTGAGCGCAACACCTTGCTCAGAGCGGGTAAAGACCCTGGAACGACTGGGCTACATCGAATCCTATGGTGCGAAACTCAACCCTAGGCTGCTACAGCTGGAACTGCTTGTCTTTGTAGAGATCAACCTCATCAGAACATCGCCTGATGTATTCGAAGAGTTCAGCCAGGCTATCGTCGCACTTCCACAGGTACTCGAATGCCATCTGGTATCCGGTAATTTTGACTACCTGATCAAAGCACGCGTTGCCAACATGGCTGCTTACCGGCAACTACTGGGAGAAACCCTGCTAACATTGCCCGGTGTCAGTGGCTCACGCACTTATGTAGTAATGGAAGAAGTCAAAGAGGCACAGACAATCCCAGTCACCCTTTAGAGAGTCACCCTGCAGCGCCACTTATGCCTTACCTCAAACATCAATTCGGCCAAACGTTCTACCAGCTCAGGGGATCAAAACGGTCCGGTGGTC
>Ga0114993_10002707_pt1 | contig 19073 bp, 12 predicted proteins | sample ArcticOcean_MG_C_FD_87042 | JGI IMG/M metagenome (GOLD analysis project Ga0114993, IMG submission 87042) | Marine microbial communities from western Arctic Ocean - ArcticOcean_MG_CB2_150 | ecosystem: Environmental > Aquatic > Marine > Oceanic | place: Arctic Ocean: Canada Basin | collected...
ATCTTTCGAGTACTCGACTGCCCTTGTTTATTTTTCAAGGTCATGGTCACTGTCGTTACAAAGTCTTCATAGCCGGTGTCTCGAAGCTTTGACTCCGTCGCGATCTCCAGGCCCTTTCTGGCTGCTAAATCATCGTCTGCGCTCGTCGAAAGGGGAAAGGCATTACGCCCGCCACCAAGAACTACCAGGAGTAGTGTTGAGCAAGGAAGTTTCAATTTCATTCTCCTGTTCGGGATGCTGAGTCTGGATCCTGATCGATAGATAAGAGTATTGCAGGTAGTACCGTCAGGTCAAAAATCAATGCCAGAGTGATTATGATGGCGCTCAGGAGCCCCATTCCGCTGTTTAGTTCAAAGGTAGAGAAAGCCAAGACGCCAAATCCGATGACAAGGGTGATCGTTGTAGTCAGCATCGCTCCGGCAACGTGCTGAAAGGTCTTGCGAATAGAGTCGGCGGGCGAAAGCTCATCATCCCGACGAAAACTAAGATACTTGGTAATGAAATGCATGCTGTCGTCGACAACAATGCCGAGTGTCATTCCCACCACTACGGAAATCGCCAGGCCGACTTGGCCGACCGTAAGGCCCCAAACTGCGAATCCGAGCACCGCGGGAGCGAGGTTCGGAAACATGCTCACAATACCAAACTTAAATGAGCGGGTGATTACTATCATGCACATGGATATAAGTAACAGGGCTCCCACCGTACCAAATAGCATGCTCTTGATGTTCCTGGGGCCGATGTATGCGAACATCATCGATTGGCCCGTCCCCGTACTTCCAGGTGAGAGTCCGTTATCTTTGAGCCAGATCTGAGCCTGCTTATCCAGGTCAACGAGTTCGTTAGAGGTGATGTTCTCGATTGATACCTTGAATAAAGTTGCAGATTTGTCGAGGTTGATCTGGTCAGCAAGATCCAGCCCGAACGGCAGGGACATTTCGTACATCATGAGACAGTCAGCAGCCACGGCGCGGGTTTCAGGGATTGTGAAATACTCAGGCTCGTCTGCGTGAAGATTCATGTTGAGGCGCTTGACAAGATCCGTATAAGCAAAGACATGACGGACCTTTGGTTGTTGCCGGTACCATTCAGCAAAGGCATCAACTTTATGCAGATATTCCGGTTCGGAGATTCCCCCTTCTTCTTCAGCAGACAAGGAGTAGTCGATGTACTCGAAACCGGTCAACCGCTCGATGGTAAAATCAGTCGCGACTCGAAACTCCATCTCCTCATCAAAATACTTTACAAACTCATCATTTAGTTCGTTTTTTAAGATCAAGCCGCTCATTCCAAAAGTGACAATAGCGCCGAACAATAGGAAGGCGACGCGTTTTCGGATGACCAACTCAGCCAATGCCATGAGCCATCTCGGAGATTCGTGGCCGGCCTCCCTCTTCCCCGTCCTTACTAGCCATGTTGGTAGAATTAAAATCAGCGCCGGCAACAAAGTGTAAACAAATAACCATGCACTGAAGACGCCAATAGCGACTACGTTTCCAAGATCCCTGAAGGGGGGAGAGTCGCTGGAATTGAGACTGAGGAATCCCAGGATTGTCGTGGCGCTTGTCAGGAAAACTGGACGAAAGTTCATGTCCAGGCTCTCCATCATTGCTTTCTTTTTTTGTGTTCCGTTATTTACACGATTTCTGAATCCAGTAAGAACATGAACTGAGTCGGCGACAGCCAGGGTCATGATCATGTTGACGGCAGACAAGACCGTGGGCGAGAAAGTGATGCCCAACCAGCCGGCCAGTCCAAATCCAACGACGATGGAGAAGACGATAACGAGGAAAGCTGCTAGAGCCGAAGCGAATGATCGGAGGAGGAAAGCAAGACATAGGATTATCAGTGCGAACATCAGAGGTACGAGAGTGCTACCATCCTTTTGAATGGCATCGTCGAGTGCCTGATTGATCATCACGATCCCGGTAAGATAAACCCGCATGCCGGGAAACTTCTCCTCAACTTCCATCTTCAATGAGCGAACGAAATCCGCGACGGCTGGTTGCTCTGTTTTTTGATCCTTGCCCTCAAGCTGAATGGGGACATTCACTGCGGCTACAGTGCCATCTCGTGATACCAGTCGGTCAACTAGCAAAACATTGGAAAGAGCATTCTTACGAATTCGCTTCAGGCTTTCCTCCGTTAACTCTGATGCATTTGAGGCCACAAGGTCTTCAACAATCAGATCATCGTCTTCAGCGAAAGAATGCTGGTAGTTCGTCAAGGAGTCGACACGCCGTGAGAAAGGTGTTTTCCAGGCCCGTTCAGTTACGTACTGTATTGCAGCAAGGGAATCGGCAGTGAAGATCGTGCCATCGTCTTTTCGTGACAAGACCAGCAGCACGCTATTTGACTTTGCATACGTCTGCTCAAGATCGTTGCATGTCTTCAGTTGTGGGTTATCGGGACTGAAGAAGATGCGGATGTCCTTGGAAATCTCAAGGAAGAGCGCTCCTCGTCCACAAAGCACAACAAAAACGACACAGAGAATCACTGTCAGCCATGGCTTGCTCACTACAAATTTGGATAAACCTGCAGGAAACCGCTGGATTAGATTTAATTTCTTACGATTCACAACAGGCTCATCATTCTAGCTGTCAACTTACAGCGATAATAATAATACTGTATGGTGAGGTCGGTTCTACATTCATGTTTCCTTGATAGCTGCCTGGTTTTTTGGTGAACTCCAAATTGTCTTGGATGAAACGCATAGGGCGGATCGTCTCTCCTCCAACGAGGTGTTCTTAATGGGAAGGCTAGTATGATCTCTGACTTTTCAACACTACTTCAAGAGCTAGAGCCGTGGCTAGAAGTAATAAATCGGCCCGCTGGAGAATCTCTGTTCAGCGAGGGAGATCCTGGGGATTCCTGCTTCTTTATTGATAGCGGTGTGGTCCGTGTTGAACAGGAAAGCGCAGAAATCGATACAGAGCCCGTACTGGGTTATTTTAGTTCCGGCGATATCGTAGGAGAACTGGCGTTACTCGATCACGGGCCGCGTAGCGCATCGGTTGTCGTCGAAGAGGACCTTGTGACGTGGAAGCTATCGGAGAGCGATCTCTCTGAAATTGGATCGTCGAATCCGCAACTTCAAGCAAAGGTTTACCGGCGCCTTGGAGCAATCGCCGCTGGACGATTACGATACGAAAAGGACTCTGAGACTGTCTACGACCCGGACGGTGAAGTCAACGAGTTGGTTTCCGCTGCCAATGCGGCACAGAAGATCTTTGCTTCTTGGGATTCTGACAAGATCCAAGCATTGCTTTCACGTATCGCAGCGGTAGCCGCAGAACGAGCTGAAGAGCAGGCGAAACTGGCCGTCGAGGTGACCCACCTCGGTAACGTCAAAGACAAGACTCAAAAGAATCTGATGGCTTCATTAGGAGTGCTGGAGAGTCTCGATGGGCAAGCCATGGGGCTCATCTCTCGAAATACGGATACCGGGGTTTCTATATTCGGGCATCCGGTAGGTGTCGTGTTTGCGCTAGTTCCTCAAACGAATCCCGTTTCAACCGCCGTCTTCAAGACACTCATCGCATTGAAATCCCGCAATGCGCTAATTCTAAGCTACCATCGCTCAGCTCTCCCGATTGCTGAGGAAGTCGGATCCATGATTACAGAAGTGCTTGAAGAGTTTGGAGCACCTTCCGGGCTGGTATCCTGGATAAAAAACCGGCATTCGAGACGAAAGACTGAAAGTTTTTTCCGACATCAAGGGGTTTCCTTAATTCTTGCTACCGGTGGACGCTCAATGGTTCGGGCCGCGTACGGCTCAGGGAGACCAGCGATAGGTGTGGGTTCCGGAAATACCCCGGTTCTCATTTGTGATGACGTGAAGCTCAAACAATGTGCAGAACAGATCGTGCTCTCCAAGAGTTTCGACAATGGACTGATTTGCGGTGCTGAGCACAATCTAATCGTATTTGATTCCATCTATGACGATTTCGCCCAAGTACTTGAGGAATCAGGAGCAGCAGTTCTTTCGGAAAAGGAGAGTGATCAGTTATTAAAAACCCTGTACTCCCAGACCGGTCAAATCCGAAGACACATCGTGGGTCAGGCGGCCGTTGACATCGCACGGGAGGCAGGGATCGAGAGGGAATCACGGATAAATCTGATTGTTGTTCCGGTGAATAAAATCAGTAAGGAAGACCCTCTATGTCGGGAGAAGATGGCTCCGGTTCTGAGCTTGTTCAGGTGCGCCAATCAAGAGGAAGGAATGGACTTTTGCGAGCGTATTCTCGGGCTTGATGGTGCTGGGCATTCCGCCGCTATCCATTCGGCTTCAAAAGAGACACTGGATGAATTCGCCAGGCGAATGCCGGTTGGTCGGATACTGGCAAATACCCCGGCAGCACATGGCGTAGTGGGGCTAACTACAGGACTGGTCCCGTCGTTGACACTCGGCTGCGGTACGTTCGGTGGGACTTCCACGACAGACAATGTTACTTATACTCACCTGATGAACATCAAACGCCTTGCGGAAGGTAATGAATCTTGACCAGGTTACCTGACTACAAATTCCAGGATTACTGGCTCCGCATCTTGTTTTTTACGAATGAACATTGATCCTATCGATTCAGTAAATCCAACCCCCCGAATTGTATGTATCGGTGGCGGATACGGCGCCATCTATCTATATAAGGAACTTCGTGCCGCCATCAGATCAGGCGAAGTCCACCTTACCGTCATCGATCGTAATAACTACCATTGCTTCCACGGTCTGATACCGGAAATGTTGGTAGGGAAAATCGAACCTGGCAATATTCTCAGCTCCTCCCGCAAGTTGTTCAAGGATGCTCAGTTTTTCAATGGCGAGGTGGAGTCTGTAGAACTGGAATCTCGCGAAGTGATCTTTAGCCGGTTGTTGGACGGGAAACGGTTTCGGATACCCTACGATCATTTGGTCGTGAACGCGGGATCTGATACAAATCTTAAACGGTTCTCAGGCCTCCAAGAGCACACGATGCGACTCAAAGCGTATCCCGAAATACTTGCGACTCGCCACCACATTATTTCGATGTTAGAGCTGGCAGAGATTGAAACCGATTCAGCAGAACGCAATAGACTGCTGACGTTTATTATTGTCGGCGGCAACTATGCCGGAGTTGAAGTGGCCTCTGAACTCTCAAACTTCCTTCCAAAAATTGCTAAATCTAGCTATTGCAACATCAGCATGGAAGAGATACGAGTTGTTCTCGTTCACTCCGGGAACCACATTCTTCCTGAACTTGGCATGCACTACCCAAAACTACAGAAGTACGCAGAGCAGCATCTGAAGACTCTGGGTGTTGATCTTATCGTTGGAACAAAGATGCAGAGTGCTACTGCGGAGGAAGCTATCCTCGAAGGAGGACCTCGAATTCCAACACGAACTATCATCAGCTGCACGGGGACTGAAGCGCACCCAGTTGTGCGCGCGCTTCCTTTTCAGAAAGACACAACGGATCGACTGGTTGTTGATGAATATCTTAATATGAAGGGGGAGACCCACCTCTGGGCAGTGGGAGATTGCGCCGCCGTCCCACATCACCGAGAAGGGACCTGCCCACCCCTGGCGATCTGGGCCATGACCGCCGGGAAGCGCGCTGGTAAGAACATCCTCAGGGTGACACGAGGGCAATCGAGGCAGCCCTATCGGTTTAATGGCCTCGGAGACGCTTGTATTCTAGGAAACGGGAGAGCGGTAGCACATCTCAAGGGAATACAAATACGTGGAGTTTTTGCTTTTATACTATGGCGCATGTTTATGATTATCTATTTACCTTCTGTCGAGAAAAAGTTGCGAACTCTTTGGGACTGGACGATCGGAGCCGTATTCGGTCGCGATTTGATTAATATGAATCTTCAGCAAGATCTCAGTATTGCACCCGCTATCTACGAGCCTGGGCAAGAGATCGTGCGAGAAGGTGAAATCGGGCACACCATGTTTATAATTCGGTCGGGTGAAGTAGAAGTGATTCAAAACACACCTGACGGCGAAAAGCTCCTCAACTTGCTTTCGACGGGGGACCACTTTGGTGAACTTGCGATCTTCAGGGACGGGCGTCGCTCAGCGACCGTCCGTGCGAAGACGAAGGTGGAGATCTTGCTTATGCGCCGTGAGGCAGCAATCTCGCTCAACCAGTCGCTACCGGGAATGGATCAAGTGCTCAAGAACCCATGGAACGAAAAATGATAAAGTTTACTATTCAAGTGGGGTCGCTGATGGGGCTCATTGGCTAAGATTCTTATGCTGTACTGCGTGAACGATCGAGTTGTCGACAAAGTGAAATATGCAGACTAGTAGTCGCGGAATTCCCAGTTGCGGTCGGCGATCAGATCGAGAGGATGCCGGCAGGAAGTCCATTGTCTAGCTCACGGAGCGTGTGCTCGTATCCAAAGTCGAATAGTTTTTCAAACGTTGATAAGTTAAAGCCTTTGAAATCGTTGATCGGAGGCTGTATTAAAAAGTCGGCGTTCTTGAAGCCTTGGTTGCTATGACATTTATTAGCGATTTCCGTTAAACGAATCAGTTGATGGGCAACTGTAGGAACTGTCAAGTTTTCCCTCAACGGATTAAGCCGATGGCTCAGATATTTCCAACCAGAAAATACTCCACCCTCATCTAAATCATTGGGGAAAACCTCTTGATCAAGACTGATGTCTACGGCGATTACACGTCCCGAATCGGATACCCAATCTTTGATAACGTCAATAGGCATGTTGTTGATAATCCCTCCATCCACCAGAACTTCTCCATTCTCTACCTGCGGCGGAAAAAGAACGGGGATAGAAACGCTAGCGCGGACTGCTTTCCTTAATGGACCACTACTATGAACTTTGATTTCTCCGCGTGTGAGATTGCTCGAAATGCAAAAATATGGTCGCGATAGTTCTTCTATGTTGATGTTGGGAAGGCCCTGATTGATAAGATCGGTAAGCCTTTTGCCTCGAGTTAAAGACACGACCGGCAGGGTGAAGTCGAATACGGAATTGTGGGCGACCTGACGGAGGCGAAGACTGTCCCAAATTTGCTCATCAGACCACTCCAAGGCGATACAGGCTGCGGCCAGGGATCCAATGCTGGTTCCTCCGACCATGTCGAGTGGAATCCTTGCCTCTCGGAGCGCCTTGATCACTCCGAGATGAACGAATCCGCGAACCCCTCCGCCACTAAACACAATACCTTGTGCCTGCTCAGCAACTATTCGAGCCAAGCGTGAAATATCCCCCTCGTGGTTATTACGAACATGGTGGCATCTTCCGGGTTGAAGTTTGTCCACCCACTCTTTAGCGACCGTTGAGACCAATTCGGCGGGATGAGCAAAGACTAGTTCGATTCCAGGCTTCAATCGCCCAGCAGCAATAACATCCGAATGGTTGTCGGATGAATACTCTTCAGGAGAAGTTGTTGGATCCACGATCAAGAGCAAAGTATCTGCTCGATCGTTACATTGTTTGTTCCAGCCTTTGGAACCCGCATGAGTTTCATACAGGGAGAAGTTATGTTTCCTTTCCTCAACATCTAAACGCCGTTCGAATTGTTCCAGATTCCTGGACTCAACCCATGAATCGCCCAGGGTCTTGTTGACGTGCAGCGTTGTGCCTATTTTATTGAGCTGCTCCGCGAGCCGTATAGTTAGACTTGTCGCTGGAGGACTCTTTCCCAAAACAATCGCTGAAAAACATTTCTTTCGAATAGGATGTGGATTGTCAGTTCCGTATAGAGCTCGCTCCATAGAATTTCGCATGATTGAAAACATCGCTGCTGGATAACGGGCTTCGATTTCTTGGAAGATTGTCCCTGGCAGACGCACAACGGAGCACTCGCGAAGAGCTTGAACGGTCGCAGATCGCGGCCGGTTAGTAAGGATAGCGATTTCGCCGATCAACTCGCCAGGCGTGACTTCGCCGAGGACAGAAGGCTTGGAACCGTCGAGGCTCTGGGTAACCCTAAGACGCCCCCGAGTCAGGAGGTATACGTCTTTTAGTAAATCACCTTGTTTCACCAGGGTGGATCCAGCGGGCAATATGTATTCTTCGGCCGCCGCTGAGATCTTATCGAGGACTTCTTTTGGCAGATCATCGAAAGGTGGGTGTGCCTGGATTTGAAAGGGCTCATCAGAATGGGAACGCATCAGGCTCATGTTGTAGAACTCAAATACACGTCACCTTTACAATCCGCTTGTTCGGAAATCTCCAGATGGATCAGAATGTGTTTGAAGTCGTACAATTTACAAGCCGCTTCATTATCACTGGCCTCATTGAGTGCGTCTGTTTAACTTTCTTGACAAATTGGATCAAAGGCCAAGAGGCTTTGCAACAAGATTATTGTTCAACCAAGATGGGTAACCGTATATCTCCCATCTGAGGATTTCCTGCCCATTAACATACAATAATTCTGAAAATTATTTCCTCTACTCCTGGCCATCGGATTCAAAGGTGTAGGCCAATGTGTGATCAAGATTTGTCGGTCAACAAAGGACCCAGCCAATTCTTCTCGGCGAGGCTACTCTCTACCTGACACCAACAACAGCTCGTTACTACGACTCATGTCGGCAACGTGTACTTCACTGGCGTTGACGCTTTCTCAAACGCGCAGCCCTCGGAAGATCAACAGACATCCTTGCAAACGCGACAGGCTGTTACACCGGGAAGGTGCGACATGTTCGCAGGATTGATCCACGACGATGTTCTGCGCACCCCTGTGCTTTTCCTCCTATTGCGATTCCACCGTTTGGTAATCCCCGGAAATGGCAACCTCTGGCTACTCGCCACCGAGCCAATCCGCGACGAAGACATTGGTTTCGCCCTCGTTGCTGTTGTGGCGATTGGAACAGAAGAGAATCCTGGATCCGTCTGGAGAGATCATCGGAAACCCATCAAAACCCGGTGAAGTCGTGACCTGCTCCTGACCGGTTCCATCGATATTGATCTTGTAGATGTCGAATTCGCGGCCACCCCCGGCCCCTTGGTTGGATGAGAAAAGCAAACTCTTTCCATCCGGGGTGAAGAAGGGCGCAAAGTTGGCTGCATTGTTGTCCGTGATGCGAAAAACTCCGGAGCCATCACTGTTCATGACAAACAAGTCCATCCGAGATGGGCGGACCAGGCCGTCCTTGAGCAGTCGCTGATATTCCGCCAGCTCTTCTCCTTGCGGATGCCTGGCGCGATAACAGATCTTGGTACCGTCCGGCGAAAAGAAGGGACCTCCATCATATCCCGGTGTGCTGGTCAGTCGAACCACATCGGAACCGTCGGGAGCCATCGTGTAGATATCGAGATCTCCATCTCGCATCGATGTGAAGACAATCCTCGATCCATCGGGGGACACGGTGGCTTCTGCGTCGTACCCCGGATCGGTTGTCAGCCTCACCACCTCGCCGTCGGGTAACTTCTTGGTGAACACATCGTAACTGCTGTAAATGGGCCAGACATATCCCTGGCTTCTATCCGGTTCCGGAGGGCACTCCTCGGATCCGAGATGAGTCGAGGCCCACAGTACCGTCGAATCATCCGGGGAAAGGAAATAGGCGCAGGTGGTTCTCCCGTCTCCGCTAGAAATCTGCTGGAGGTTGCCTCCATCGATATCCATCGTGTAGATCTGATCGCAGGAGTGGGGGGGTCGATTACTCTGAAAAATGAACTGCTGGCTGTTATAACTCCAGTACGCCTCAGCATTCTCCGCCCCATCGGTCAGTTGAATGATGTTGGCGAAGTGGTTCTCTCCTGGATGGTTATCCACCACCCTCGGCAGCGGATCTGCGCCGGTCGTGGGCCGAGACTGGGATCCAGGCATCCCGGTTCCCTGATCCAGGCATCCAGTGAGTGGCAACAGTAGCAAGATTGCAAACCGGGTAATGACGGACATCTTCTTCCCCATTCCTCTTCTGTGGGTTGTGTACCTGATTCTGGTAGCATTAGACTTGCCAATCAAGCGGAGCATCCGCCAGAAGGAGGCGAATTGTTCGGGGAAACGATCACATTTGAGACTCCTGGACGCGGGCTTCATGAGATTACCGATCCCGTTGCCCAGGCGGTGAAGCGGGCAGATATCGAAACCGGTGTTTGCTCCATCTTCATCCGGCACACCAGTGCCAGCCTCATCATCACGGAAAATGCCGACCCTTCGGCGAGGCAGGACTTGCAGCGCTGGATCCAGAAACTCGCCCCGGAAGGGGATGCTGCCTACACCCACACCAGCGAAGGCCCCGATGACATGCCTTCCCACCTCCGAGCGGCGATAACCAACACAGGGGAAAGTATCCCCGTCACCGATGGCGTCCTCGACCTGGGACAATGGCAGGGAATCTTCATCTTTGAACACAGATCTGCTCCGCACCATCGGTCGATCAGCGTGCGAGTGTGGGAATGAGGAACATGAACACACAGCAGGCCACCCCGCCCATCAGTGAAACCGCATCCGAGCCGCAGTGGATGGCAATGAAGGCCGATGTGATCCAGTTCTGGGGCGAGCTCCCACCACTGGCTCAATCCGCTCTGATCATCGTGCTTTCCATCATCGCTGCGAAACTCTCCGACTGGATTCTCACCAGTCTGGCCGGACGCTGGGCAAAAAAAACCAAGAACTCTCTCGACGATGAATTCATCGCATTGATGCATCGCCCGGTTTTTCTGGTGGTGCTACTGCTCGGGCTTGACCTGGCATCGCAGAAGGTTGGGTTGAATGAATCACTTCTGTTCACCACGAGATCTTGTCTTCAGACCATCGCCATCTTCATCATCTGTAGCTTCATGATACGGTCGTCTCGACTGATCCTGGACAGCATCAGCCGAAGGAATGATCAATACCAGATGGTGCAGCCGAGAACTCTGCCCCTTTACTACAACATCTCGCTGCTGGTCATCATCGGCGCTGCGGTCTATTTCATGTTCATTGCGTGGGAAATAGACCCCACAGCATGGTTGGCTTCCGCCGGCATCATCGGATTAGCCCTGAGCTTTGCCGCCAAGGACAGCCTGGCAAACTTGTTTGCTGGAGCTTTCATCCTCGCAGATTCACCCTACAAACTGGGCGATTACATCATCCTCGACAGCGGGGAGCGGGGTCGGGTAACCAACATCGGGCTGCGAAGTACTCGTATGCTGACTCGAGACGATGTCGAGATCACCATCCCCAACTCGGTGATGGGAAACTCAAAGATCACCAACGAGAGCGGGGGGCCCTACGAGAAGGAGCGAATCCGCGTCAAGGTGGGGGTCGCCTATGGAACCAATCTCGAACGCGTCGAAGAACTGCTGGTGAAAATTGCCGAAGGCCACCCGGAAATCATGACCCACCCTGAACCAAGGGTGCGTTGCCGACAACTGGGAGATTCAAGCGTTGTCTTCGAGCTACTGGCGTGGATCGAAGAACCAGTGTTGCGCGGAAAGATGACACACCTTTTGACCTGTGAGATCTACAACACCTTTCTCCGGGAAAAGATCGAGATCCCATTTCCACAGCGCGTGGTTTACCTGAAGAATGATCGCAAGGATTCAACTGAAGTACCAAACCCAACCGATTCGACACCTCTGTAAGGAGCCCAAATGACCGGACCCAAGGTCCTCGTCGCCTGTTCAGATTCCGAGTTACGCATGAGTTGCTTCAACCGTGTCTCCGCCCTCGGAGTCCGGGCGGACGCCGTGGGTGACCAAAAAGGATTTGGTCGTCGAACCGACAAGGACAAGTACCAGATGATCCTTCACGATTCAGGGATCGAGGTCGAGGAAAACGCTGCAGACCATGTCTTGCTGGTCGAATCCAACAACGAACTGGAAAAGGACCTGGAAAATCAGGTCAGGACTCTTCTCGAGGTTCCGCTGCGAAATATCGATGAAGAGGAAAAGATCGATGAGCCTCCGCCGCCATGGTTGAAGAACAACCGGGGGTGGTAACGGAAGGTCCCGGATCCGAGGAAGTCGCTATCGCCCGAGGCTGGCGATCCACGCAGGGATTCCCACCGCCGTCACCTGCTCCGCTGCTCGCAGATCCTGACCCATTTTCTCCATCTGATCGACTGGAAGAGGGAATCTCCAGGTCGCCACATCCTCGATGAACAATGACCGGGGATCTTTCAGCCACGCTTCGATACGCACCAGGTGATGCGCTTCGCCTTGAACCTGAGGAGGCAACTGCAGTCTCAGCCCTGAGACCGTCGCGGGTCTTCCGATGGCATTGAAATCTTCGCCGTCGAGGTTGAAGGCGTGCTCCGACAGCCATCTAGAAGCTTCTCCGCCGCCTGGAACCTGCAAAAGAGTACGGTGATTCCTGGTCCGGGCAACGATCATCGGGATGTTGACACACTGCCTCAATGACCTCAGTACTTCCTCGATCCTCCGAAAGAGCACATCGGTGCCAGTGCCGGCACCCTGCTCCTCGAATTGCACGCGATCTTTGGCGAAGGTGACTCTCGATATGCCAGATTCTGGGCCGGGGCTCGACTCGAGCCGCGCTCCCATGGCGGTCTTTGTGAAATTTTCATAGCCACACGTTCCGGAGACCTCCATATAGACATCTCGAAGTTGCTCTGCGGTGATCTGGATCGGCAGATGAATCAGGTCTATTGAAACTCCCAGGGTGCTGGAGTCTGGAGCGGACATCGAATCGGTCATTGCGATTCCTTGGAGGGGGACTTCAAGCGCAGGGCTGTATCCTCCTGGATCCGCACCAACCAGCCCTCTTCTCGCAAACGATCGATAAATCCAGGGCTGGATCCATCCGTGGACTGAAGGGTGCTACCGGGAATCAGAATCTCACCTCTTCCCAGCTCCACGTGTTTGACTTTTTCCTGATCGAGCAGTTCTCGCAGCGACTTGCAACGATCAGGACGCAGTCCGGAAAAAATGATCGCCGGACGAGCTTGTACCCAATCCATGTCACGTCCCCAGTCGCGAATCGACACCGCCACCGTCTCGGGGAGAGGGTGATCACTCGCATCTTCGAGCACCTTGCGAATCTCGTCGATCGCCAGCCCAGACCGAATCCCAAATCGCATCGATTCTGGTGTCGCCCGGAATCTTCTCACCCGCTCCGCAGAGAGCCGCTCACAAAAGCGTGCCAGTTGCAGTTCGAGACACATCCCATCCACGCCTCCAGTGAACAACATGATCTCGAAATCTGGATTGACCAGGATGCGGCACTCGCCAGATTCGCATGGATGCCCCAGTTGGTCATGACCCAGAGAGGTCAGCCGGAAGGCCGCCAAAGAGCCGTCGATCTGGCCGATCTCGCACATTCCCAGGCACAACAGCCGGTTGACGATCCAATACGCCAGGTCGGTTCCGAGTCGATGGAATGGACTCTGTAGCCGCTTCTGCGCGAAGTCCTCTTCGCGGCGGAGACGTAACGAGCTGGCCACTTCGCGTTCTTCCAGCTCCAGCATGTAGGTTCCAACACAGTGATCGATCAGGCCATCAAGGGAACGCCAACTGTCTCCCTCGGTAGCGCGCAGCGCATCCATCAAGATGTCTCGCAGTGCTTCCTGGTGGAAGGACCAGCGTTCGCCGGCGCTCTCTTCGAGGAAGCGATGTAACAACACCTCTACCTTGCGCCGAAACTCCAGGTTTCTCCACGAGGCCAGACTTTCACTGTTGACCCGCAACTCACCGGCAAAGTTTTCGATGATTCCCAATCGTAAGGCAACCCGCAACACGCTGGTCACGGAGTCTCCCTCGAGGAATGAATCGAGTCTCTCCAGCAACATGCCTTGGCGACACTGCTCCGCCAGCCTCTTGGGAAAACTACCCAAGCGGGTCAGCCTGATCGGGTTTTGCTCCACCTGAAGAGAGAATCGCTCCAGGTCGATGAACAGATCCACACCCGCCTCGATGATACTGTCGGGTTCCGCGACATCATCGATGCGCGCTTTGGCTCTGATCTGGATCCACTCCTGGAAAATCACCAGTGCGGGATCCGGAATCGAAATCCCGAAGTCTTGCAGGCTGATGCTTCCGATGGTTCCGATCCCGGCGTCTTCTAAAAGGGTTCTCCAGGGCGTGAGGTCCGGGTCCTCGATCCCCGCAGCCTCCATCACATCGAGCGCCGGCTGAGAATCCAGGTCGAAGATGCCCCTCTTCTTGAGGGTTAGGTGGCACAGTTTCACCAGAACCGGGTCCGCCAGTTGATCGATACGCTCCTCGATGGTGCCGCTTTCGAAGTCAATCTCAAAGGGTAGCCGCTTCTGGCTGATGACATCCGCTGCGGATGTGGGCTCACCTCCCCCCACCTCCAGGACTCGTGCCAGGTGACCAGCGAGTTCATCGGGAATCTCCAGCACTTCCGGTTTTGCCCGGTCTTTCTTCTTGTTCCTGGAGATGAATCCTCGCTCGACGAGCTGGCGTAAGGTGGCCTCCACTTCGATTCGGGACGCACCGCCAAGGGCGAGAGCCTCCTGCAGGTCGGCCAGGGGAGCTCGGGGTGTCGATCTCCCCAGCACAGTGATGATCAACCGCCGTTGCGATTGGCTCAAACGTGCGACCCGCTCCTCGATTCCAACACCTTTTCTGAGCGCGGAACCCACTCGTGTTCGTAGTTCCTCTGCTTTGGCTTGAACCGATTCGCCAGGGAGCCAGAACTGGTGAATTGTCTGCAACTCGGCCTTCTTCAGACCTTTCAAAAACTCGCAGACTGCGCTCATTGGAGCACCTCTTCTTGTTCTTCAATTTCGTACTGGTAGCCCTGCTCCATCAGAAAACGCTGCCGCCGCAGAGCGAAATCCTGATCCCGGGAGTCTCGGGTCACGAGTGAGTAAAATGTGGCCTCACGGCCATCGGATTTGGGACGTAGGACACGGCCGAGACGTTGGGCCTCTTCCTGTCTCGATCCATAGGTTCCAGAGATCTGGACCGCCACCGACGCATCGGGTAAATCGACCGCGAAATTCCCCACCTTGCTGACGATCAGAACCGGAATCTCTCCACCACGGAAGGCCGTATAGAGACGCTCCCGTTCATCTTGTGGGGTGTGCCCGGTGATCAGCGGCGCGCCGATCGAACGGGAGACTTCTTTCAGTTGGCGCAGGTACTGCCCGATCACCAGGATCCGATCTCCTTCATGCCGTTTCAAAATTCCGTGAAGGCGTCTCAATTTCATCGGGTTTTCCGAAGAGATGCGAAATCTGTGGCGTCGATCCGCAGACAGATACGAATCTCGCTCATCCAGGGGCAGGTCGAGGCGCACCTCGACGCAACGCACCTTCGCGATGAAGCCCTCCTTTTCGAGGTCTCGCCATGGCATGTCGTAAATCCTCGGCCCGATCAGCGTGAACACCTCATCCTCACGGCCATCCTCACGCACCAGTGTCGCAGTCAGGCCCAGACGCCTGCGCGCCTGGATTTCCGCAGTAAAGCGGAACACTGGAGCCGGCAGCATGTGGACCTCATCGTAGATGATCAGCCCCCAGTCATTACTGGAGAAGAGATCGAGATGGGTGAACTCGTCCGTCTTTGATTTTCTATGCGCGGTAATTTGGTAAGTCGCAACAGTGATCGGCGCAATGTCTTTCCTGGCCCCGGAATACTCTGCTACATCGTCTTCCCCTAGATTGGTCCAGCGGATGATCTCCTTGCGCCACTGTCTGACGCTGGTGATGTTCGGAGCCAGGATCAAGGTCTGGCATTTGATCTTCTCGATGAGGCCGATACCGACCATCGTTTTTCCCGCACCGCAGGGGAGCACCACTACCCCTGATCCGCCTCCACCGCCCTGTGACGAAAAGAATGCGTCTACCGACTCCACCTGGTAGTTGCGGAGCGAGAACTCGGAAGCTTCATCGAATTTCACATCTACAGATGCGCCCGACTTGAAGCCCGCTCGATCGGCCACCGGGAATCCATTACGGATCATTGCGACCTTCAGCGCGCCTCGCTGGATCGGGTCGATGATGTATGCATTACCCTCGACCGGCTCGACAAGGATCTTCGCCAGAGAAGGTCTCTGACACAGCGCGGTCAGGTGGTCGTCTTGTGCATCGCGAGGGCGCAGAATCAGATCGTCATTCTCTTCTCCGCGCACCAACTCAAAGCGACCGAAGCTCTCAAGGGCTTTATCGATGACATCGATGAGCGCCTTCGGAACCGGGTAGCGAGCGTTATCTGTGAGTAAATCGACAATCCGCTCACGACTCCAGCCCGACTGTGCCGCATTCCACAGTGAGATGGGGGTGATCCGGTACTCGTGAAAGTACTCGGGGCTCTTCTCCAGATGGGCGAAGGCCGCTAATTCGTGTCGGAGCCTCTGCGCTGAGGGATGATGGACCTCCAGTAGCAGGGTTCCATCGCTCTGTACGATGAGCGATTTCGATTCAGTAGTCATTTTCAGCCGTCGATTGGACCGATCTTCGGCCGGATAGGCCGGCGCAGCGAATCGGCTCCTTGGCCCACTCTGCCGCGACTCTCGAAGTCCCCGACGATTCTCCTTGTGATTAATCGGTAGCGACCCAGCCGGGTCAGCAAACCTGTATGGATTTCTCCGGCACCAGTGATCCAGAACTCAGGATTTCCCGTTCCTGTGTCTAGAATCCCCAGCACTTCGGAGGACAGTACCCGTGCACCACAATAGACCCCGACTTCCCCTGTATCCCCTTTTCCCCGAATCGGCGTCGCGCAAGTTGTGAGAAGTACCATGCACCACAGAGCTTGAACGTGTCTCAGCCCGAATCGGTTCCTCTTCCGTGCTCCTTCAATCTGCGACTCAACGCAGGGAGCATTAGAATGGCCCCGAAACGGATGGGACAATCAAGAATGATATGCCATGAACCAGGAGAAGAATCTACCACCCACTTCGGAGTTGTTTATTCCTGTTCCTGATCAAATTCGGGATCATCTACGGCAGACTCGACCAATTCCATGCCGATCACCCGGTCATCCTTCTTCACTTTGATCAATCGGACACCCTGGGTATTGCGTCCAATCGGTCGAACATCGGCCAAGGAGATCCTCACCAGCATGCCAGAGGACGTCATCAGCATGGCGTCGCAATCTCCAGATAAGGCCTTTGCGGAGACCACGGCTCCGTTCCTCTTGGTAGTGCGGATATCGATCAATCCCTTGCCGCCACGCTTTTGCATCCTGTATTCGCTGAACAAGGTTTTTTTGCCAAATCCATGTTCACACACCGTCAACAACGCTCCGTCATCCTCGACAACGGTCATCGACACCACCTGGTCATCTTTGCCGAGGGAAATCCCGTTCACACCTGCAGCATCTCTTCCCATCGGGCGAGCGTCCTTTTCGGTGAATCGGATCGACATCCCGGACGCCGTGGAAAGCACCACCTCATCCTCACCGGATGTGATGGCCACCCCGATCAGTTGATCCTCATCGTTGATCTTGATGGCCTTGATGCCGGTTTTCTTCGGGCGTGAGTAGGCCACCAGCGGTGTCTTCTTGACCTTACCAAGGCGTGTCGCAAACAGCAGTTGTCGATCGTCGAATTCTGCCACCCGAATCATTCGGAGAATCTTCTCATCATTCTCGAGCTGTAGCAGATGCACCACCGGTTTACCCTTGGCGGTTCTGGTCATGTCGGAAAGTTGGTAGACCTTTATCCAGTAGACCTTCCCTCGATCGGAGAACAACAGCAGCGTGTCATGGGTTCCAGCCACGAACAGGTTCTTGACAAAATCGTCTTCGCGGACCGAACCACCGGAGACCCCTCTTCCGCCCCGTCCTTGCGAGCGGTAGCTGGTCAACGGCGTCCTCTTGACGTAGCCCTGATGAGTCAGGGTCACGACCACATCCTCTTCCGTGATGAGGTCGGCGTAGTTGATCTCTTCTGCGTCTTCCTCGAACCTCGTCCGGCGAGTGTCCTTGAAGCGCTCTCTCAGATCATGAATGTCCTCACGGATGAGTTCCCGGACCACGGAATCGTCGGTCAGTACGGTTCTGTGGTAGTTAATTTCCTCACGGGTTTCAGCCAAGTCGCCCTGAAGCTTCTCCCTCTCGAGGCCTGTCAGTCGACGCAGCTGCATCCGCAAGATGGCATCGGACTGAATCCTGGTCAGTCCAAACTCGGCCATCATTGCATCCCTGGCCTCATCCTCGCTGTGCTTCGAGCGGATCAGTTCGATGATGCGATCGATGTTGTCGGTAGCGATGATCAGTCCGTCGAGTATGTGCGCCTTGCGTTCCGCCTTCGCCAACAGGTGGCGAGATCGACGGCGGATCACAACCCCGCGATGGTCACGGTATGCGTGAAGCAGTTGAACCAGGGTCAAGGTTCTGGGTCTGCCATTGACCAGTGCGATCTGCTGGATTCCAAAGGTGGTCTGCAATTGCGTGTGCTTGAACAGCTGATTGAGGATGACCTGAGCGTTTTCGTCCTTTTTCAGTTCGACCACCAGGCGAATCCCGGTGCGATCCGATTCATCACGGATATCGGAAATCCCGGTCACTCGCCCATCTTTGACCAACCCCGCAATATCTCCGGCCAATTTGGCCTTTGACACCTGGTAGGGAATCTCGGTGACGACGATGGCTTCCTTCTGCTTGGTCACATCCTCGAAATGGGTCTTGGCCCGCAGCGTGAGTAGTCCGCGTCCCTTGCTGTAGGCATCGAGAATCCCTCTACGACCGCAGACCACTCCGCCGGTCGGGAAATCGGGGCCCTCGATGACTTGCATCAGTTCTGCCAGTTGTACATCCGGATTGTCGAGCACCATCAACAGCGCAGAGCACACTTCTTGCAGGTTGTGTGGGGCGAAGTTGGTCGACATGCCCACGGCAATCCCGGAGCCGCCGTTGACCAACAAGTTGGGGAACTTGCCCGGAAGTACTGTCGGCTCGTCGCGGGTGTCGTCGTAGTTCCGGATGAAATCGACGGTCTCCTTGTCGATGTCTGCGAGCATCTCGGTCGAAGCTTCGGTCATGCGAGCTTCCGTGTACCTCATCGCAGCCGGTGGATCTCCATCGATGGAGCCGAAGTTGCCCTGCCCATCGACCATCGTCTGGCGCATGTTGAAAGGCTGCGCCATACGAACGAGGGTCGGGTAAATCACCGACTCGCCATGGGGATGGTAGTTACCAGATGTATCACCGGCGACCTTTGCGCACTTGCGGTGCTTGGACCGAGGTCCCAGGTTGAGGTC
>Ga0114993_10002710_pt1 | contig 19065 bp, 22 predicted proteins | sample ArcticOcean_MG_C_FD_87042 | JGI IMG/M metagenome (GOLD analysis project Ga0114993, IMG submission 87042) | Marine microbial communities from western Arctic Ocean - ArcticOcean_MG_CB2_150 | ecosystem: Environmental > Aquatic > Marine > Oceanic | place: Arctic Ocean: Canada Basin | collected...
TTGGTATGAATTTCAAGGACTACTTAGATGGTCATTAATTATATTTTTTATGCTGATTAAAGCAGGACTAATAATGTCAATATTTATGCATTTATACTGGGAGAGATGGGCTATTGTTAACGTGCTTTTATGGCCAATGACTGCCATTATAGTTTTTGTTGGGATAATGACCGCAGAATCACAATATACTTTTTTCACTCGCGCTTTATTTTTTGTTATGGGTGGCTAAACCCATAAGTGATTAAAATTTTAAATGGCAAACACTAAATCAAAAACATTAAAGTTAGGTTATTTTAGTTATACAAAAGCTTTCTTTAATTTAATGAAACCTCGAGTAATGTCGTTGGTAATTTTTACTTGCGCAGTTGGATTACTAATTGCACCTGGTAAAGTAGATTTTTTAAACTCAATGTTTTCTCTTGTGGCAGTTGCTCTAGGATCTGGAGCTGCAGGTGCTTTAAATATGTGGTACGAGTCAGATTTGGATTCGATAATGACTAGAACATGTCTTCGACCCATTCCAGCTGGAAAGTTAACTAGAAATCAAGCGTTGATTTTTGGAATTTTATCTTCACTTTTTTCTATAATAATACTTTACGTATTTTCAAATTTAGTAGCAACAATAACTTTGGTTATTACAATTCTATTTTACGTTTTTGTTTATACTATTTGGCTCAAAAGAAAAACGCCTCAAAACATTGTCATAGGAGGGGCGGCGGGCGCTCTACCCCCTGTAATCGGTTGGGCCGTAGCTACAAATGGAATATCTCTTGAGCCAATTATATTATTTTTAATTATATTTATATGGACACCTTCTCATTTTTGGGCATTAAGTTTATATAAATCAGAAGACTATAGAAGAGCTAAAATTCCCATGTTGCCTATAACTTCAGGCGTGAAAATTACAAAATTAAACATACTAATTTATGCAGTTATTTTATTCCCCGTAGCAATATTGCCTTTTATCTTAAACTATTCTGGTGAAATTTATTTGTCATTAGCGGTAACACTTAGCGCATATTATATATTTATTTCATACCAACTATTTAAAGAAAAAAACCTAGCTAAGGAAAAAAAAATAGCAACTAAATTATTTGCTTATTCAATACTGTACCTTTTTATGATTTTTACGTCTATTTTAGTAGATAAGTTTATATAAAGATAAAATTAAAAATATGATATTTAAAAAAAAATATTATTTAAAAACATTTTTTATTTTATTTTCATTAATATTTTTATTTTTTCTAGTTAATTTTTACTTAAATAAATTAGAAAAAGATTCATCAAAAGCCACAGAACCCATTGTTATAAATTTACTTACTAACGTTCACCCTAGTTTATCTTGGCAATTTAAGGCTGTTAAATCAAAAATTATTATTAAGCCTGGAGATGTGATAACAATTGATTATAAAGTAAAAAATTTAGAGGATTTTGAAACTACCGGTATAGCAACATTTGCTTACTTTCCCAATCAATTTGGAGAATATATTAGAAAATTGAATTGCTTTTGTTATGACGCGAAAACTTTAAAGGCAAATCAAGAAGATACATATTCAGTTGTTCTATTAATTGATCCAGAAGTGACAAAAGATAGCAAGACAAAAAATACTAAAGAAGTTACTATACAGTTTAATTTCTTTAACTATAAAGAATATAAAAAAAATAAAATTTGATAATGATTACACAAACTTTAATATTTAAAACCAACACAGTGAACTATCTGTGTGCGGTCTGTGTTAGCGATAATAATGGTGGCAAAATTGCTTTAACTATTATTGTTTCTTCCTTAGTTCTTTTGGGCCTAGCTAACTGGGCTTGGAAGAAATATTTCGTTAATAAAAAAGAAATTTCACAACATAAATAATCTGAATATCGCTTATTTATAGGTTTTGCCTAGATAATATCAACATTCTATACTATTAAAAGGCATGGAATACATAAGCACTAGAAATTCAAAAAAATCTTTTTCATTCAAAGATGTTTTTTTAAAAGGCTTAGCTCCCGACGGAGGTCTTTTTATTCCAAAAAATATTCCAACATTTTCCTCAAAAGAGCTAATAGATCTTCAGCATCTTTCTTATAATGATTTAGCAGAAAATATAATTTTTAAATTTTGTGGTGATGAATTTAATAAAAAAGAAATTAAGGAAATTATTTATAATTCTTATAAAAACTTTAGAGTAAAAGATGTCGTGGAGATTAAAAAAGTAGGTAAAATAAATTTATTAGAGTTGTTCCATGGACCGACACTAGCGTTCAAAGATATAGCTATGCAGGTTATAGGAAATATGTATGAAAAAATTTTAAAAAAGAATAACTTAAAAATTAATATAATAGTAGCAACATCTGGAGATACGGGAGCTGCTGCAATAAGTGCAATTAAAAATAGAATTGGTATGAATATTTTTGTTTTGCACCCAGAAAACAAAATATCCGAAGTACAAAGAAAATTTATGACAACAATTAATTCAGACAATGTATTTAATATTGCTTTAGCTAGTAATTTTGATGACTGCCAAAAATTTGTTAAACTTATGTTTGCTGATAAAGAGTTTAATAAATCAATTAATATGTCAGGTGTTAATTCAATAAACTGGGTAAGAATCGCTGTTCAAATTGTTTATTATTTTTTTGCTTATTTTAAAGTTATTAATAGTAATGAAAAAATAAATTTTTCTGTTCCTACAGGAAATTTTGGGGATATTTATGCTGGTTATATTGCCAAGAAAATGGGTTTGCCAATCAATAAATTAATAATAGCAACCAATAATAATGATATTTTAAAAAGAGTAATTAGTTCAGGTGTTTATAAACCTTCTAAAGTAGAACACACAGTTTCTCCAAGCATGGACATTCAAGTAGCAAGCAATTTTGAAAGATTAATTTTTGATATTTGTTCTTTTAGCTCAGACAGAACTACAAAACTTATGGAAGATCTAAAAAAAAATGGACAATTTGAATTAAAGGATGATGATTTAAAAAAAATAAATAAAATTTTTTGTTCTGACAGCCTGTCTGAAAAAGAGACTAAGTCTACAATAAAAAAAGCTTTTAAAGAAAGTGGGATTTTAATAGACCCTCATACTGCTGTAGCTCTTGGCGTGGCTAACAAAATATCTTTGGAAGGAAGTACAATAGTTTTAGCAACTGCACACCCATCAAAGTTTTATAATGTTGTTTTAAATGAAACAAATATAATGCCAGAATTGCCTGAAAGACTTCAACATGTTTTATCTGACAAAGAAAAATATGTGAAATTGCCAAAAGATTTAAAAAAAATCCAAAGTTTTATTTTAGAAAAAATTTCATGAAACAGCTAAATTGGAGTTGCGGCTTTGGCTAATTTGTCAGCTAGATCATTCATAGGATCATTTGAGTGACCTTTTACCCATATCCACTCAATTTGTTTTGATTTTACTAATTGTTGAAGCCGTTTCCAAAGATCAACATTCTTGACATTTTTTTTATCAGCAGTTTTCCAATTATTTTTTTCCCAGTTCTTTATCCAAACAGTAATTCCATCTTTTACATAAGTTGAATCGGTATAGATTTTGATTTGATTTAAAGATAATTGTTTTTCTTCTTTGTTTTGGAAAAATTCTAGAGCCTGAATTGCAGCTGTGAGCTCCATACGGTTATTTGTTGTAAGCTTTTCACCTCCAAATAATTCTTCTTTTTTATCTTCCTCAAGAATTATGGCTGCCCATCCACCTGGACCCGGGTTGCCTACACAAGCACCATCAGTATAAATTTTAATTTCCATCTTAAAAAAAATAGTCCTCATAACTAGTTACACTATTATGAAATTCTAGTCTTTTTAAATACTCTATAGGGTCTTTAATTTTAACTAAGGCTCCTTCTGTTAAATTTAAATAATCAAAAACTCTTGTAAGTAAAAATCTTATAGCCGCACCTTGGCATAATATTTTTAAAGATAGTTTTTCTTTTTCTGTTAATTTTCGTACACTAGAGTAACCAGCAATAAATTTTTTAGCTTTAGTTACATTAAAACTTAGGTTTTCGCTTTCTCCCTCAAAACACAGTGCGTTTAAACATATGGCCATTTCAAAAGCATAAAAGTCATGGCAAGAAAAATAAAAATCAATAATACCAGTAAGTTTGTTGCCTTTAAAAAAAATATTATCAGGAAATAAATCGGCATGTATAATTCCAGAAGGAATATCTTTTGGCCAATTTTTTTCAATCTCATCTAGATTTTTTTCAATTATTTGAGGTAAGTCCCTGTGAATTTTTGAGCAATTTTTTTTCACATTATTATAAATTTTTCTCCAAGAATTAACTGAAAGTCTATTTTCTCTTTTTATTGACAAATTTTTTGTTATCATATGTAGTTTTGCAGTTTTAATACCAACACTATAACAATTATCTGGGCTTAATTTTTTTTTAGAAGAGCCTTCAAGAAAAGACACAACAGCTGCTTTTTTATTTAAAATTTCAGAAATGTAATTACCATTAATATTTATTATAGGTTCTGGTGAAAGAAAATTAGAATCATAAAGATTTCTCATTAACCCCATAAAGAAAGGAAGATCTTTTTCCTGAACTCTTTTTTCATATATTGTAAGTATAAACTTACCTTTATCTGTTTCTATTAAATAATTAGTATTTTCTATACCTTCAGGAATCCCTTTATAATTTATTATTTTTCCTATGTTGTATTTTAAAAAAAAATCCTTTAAATTTTTTTCACTTATTTTTGTATACACTGCCATTTATAAACTCAAAATTTTTGGAAGTTTAAAAGAAACTTTTTCTTTTGCTACTTCAATTTTATTGATTTTTACTTCTGCATTTTTTTTAATTTCGTCTATTAAATCAAATACCAGTTTTTCAGGAGCTGAAGCTCCCGAAGTAATTCCTATATTTTTATACTTTATGATATTAACTATTTCACTTTCTTTTTTTGAGTCGATTAAAAAAGTGTTTTTACATCCTGATTTTTTGGCAACCTCGACTAATCTAAGAGAATTAGAGGAATTTTTACTTCCAATCACAAATATAATATCACATAAAGGGGCAATTTTTTTTACAGCCAACTGCCTATTTGTAGTGGCATAACAAATATCTTCTTTCTTTGGATTTTGAATACCTGGAAATGTTTTTTTTAAATTTTTTACTATTTCCTTAGTATCATCAACTGATAATGTAGTTTGAGTTATGTAAGCCACTTTCTTTTTGCTAAACAAATTTTTATATAAAATTATATCGTCTTTTGATTCTATTAAATTAACAGATCCTTTTGGAAGCTGTCCCATCGTTCCTACGACTTCAGGATGGTTAGCGTGTCCTATTAGTAAAATTTGAAAACCTTTTTTATATAATTGCTCTGCCTCTCTATGAACTTTAGAGACAAGAGGACAGGTAGCTTCAATAAAAAAGATTTTTTTTATTTTGGCTTTTTCAGGAACAGATTTTGCAACCCCATGTGCAGAAAAAATAACAGGACGACTTTTGTCTTTTACTTCATCTAGCGTTTCAATAAAGATTACACCCTGATTTCTTAAATCTTCAACAACGTATTTATTATGTACAATTTCATGCCTAACATAAACTGGGGTTCCATACTTTAAAATTGTTTTTTTCACTATCTCAATAGCTCTATCTACCCCAGCACAAAATCCTCTGGGTGATGCTAAATAAATATTAATTTTGTTCATCATATTCTTTATAATTTATTATGTGTGTCATCACAAACTGATAATCAGCTATTTTGTGATGGCTGATACTTTAAGATTTAATTTTTTTTAAAGAAGATTTTGTTTGGTCTAAACTTTTATTATAAAAAGTTTCAAGTTTATTTTTATCAATTGAGTTTCTAATTAAATTCTCAGTAGCTTCTATAGCTATCTTTATAGAGGCATTTTTAATGTCTTTTAAGGCATTTTCTTTCATTTGATTTATTTTAAAATTTAGATTTTTTTTTCTTTGATCAATTATTTTATAAAACTTTTGAGTTTTTTCGATTACTGCTTTTTCACTTTCCATTTTAGCTGAACTTATTATTTCTTTAGACTCTTTTTTTGATCTATCTATTTTATTTTCATATTCACTTAATAAATTTCGAGCCTCATTTTTGAGTTTTTCAGCTTCTTCTAGTTCTTTTTTTATTTCATCAATTTTTTTAGCTAAAGATGTGTTAGTTTTTTGCGGTATTTTAAAATAAATTAATACGCCAACAAAAATAAAAAAAGAGACTGCCACCCAAAAAGTTGCATCTATTATCATAAATATTTTTCAACCTTCTTTTTGGATAGTTCTTCAACTACGGCAGAAACACTACTTGTATTTACTTCTGATTTAAGAATTTCTTTTACTAGCTCACCTGAGATTTCAATTGCGATTTTATTAATATTTAGTACCGAATTTTTTTTCAAAGTATGAATTTCCTTTTCAACAGTTTGAATTTCTTTTTCAATTTCTAAATTAAATTTTTGTTTTTTGTTTTCAATGTCATCATTTAAAATTTTTTTGTTATCTTCTATAATTTTTTTTGCTTCTTTTTTTGAATCTTCAATTATTTTATCATATTCTTTTAGTTTATTTTCAGCATTGTCTTTCAGTTTTTGGGTATCATTTAAGTCGTTGACAACCTTCGACTTTCTATTTTCAATGCTATAACTAATTTTTGGTAAAAATATTTTCCATAAAATCACGTAAAGTGTTAAAAAAATTATAATTATCCAAAATATTTGCGATGGCCAAAATTCGGGGTTTAGCTGAGGCATGCCTCCCTCAGCTCCAATAGCCATGTTTGTGCTAAATAGCACGTACACGAACAATAAAACCCAAAACTTTTTCATAATTAAAATTTTATTTTTTAAAACGCAAATAAAATTATTAATGCAACTACTAAACCAAATAACCCCGTTGCTTCGGCTAACGCAAATCCCAAAAGTAAGTTCGGAAATTGTTTTTGGGCTGCTGATGGATTTCTCATCGCACCAGACAAATAATTTCCAAAAATAATACCAATACCAACCCCAGCTCCCGCCAATGCGATTGCTGCAAGACCCGCTCCTATCATCTTAGCTGCTTCTAACTCCATTTTTCCTCCTTTTGTTTTTAATGGTGTAAATTTATAGCATCATTTAAGTATATGCATGTCAATATTGCAAAAACGTAAGCTTGAAGAAAAGCAACTAGTATTTCAAGCCCTGTTAATGCAACGGAAAAACCAAGCGGTAGCCAACCGCCCAGCAATCCCAAGCTAATTACAAACCCGCCAAAAACTTTTAGCATTGTATGTCCAGCCATCATATTTGCGAACAAACGTACTGATAAACTAACGGGCCTACTTAAATAAGATATAATTTCTATAATAACGATTAATGGTAATAATACTATAGGCACCCCTTTTGGTACAAATAGTTCTAAGTATTTAATTCCATGTTTAGCAAATCCAATAATTGTAACGCCAATAAAAACTACTACAGCAAGAACAAGAGTTACAATAATATGACTAGTTACTGTAAAAGAATATGGCAACATACCGATCATGTTGCAAAATAATACAAACATAAACAGTGTAAATATAAATGGAAAAAATGGTTTGGCTTTTGACCCGGCGGTATCACTTATCATTTTTGCAACAAATGAATAGCTCAGTTCAGTAATTATTTGAATTTTAGATGGTATAAGAGATTTTTTTTTAGTTCCAAGAAATAAAAATATTATTATTGCGATGGCGCTTAATAACATAAAAAGACTTGAATTTGTAAATGACAGATTAATATTTCCAAAGTTTATTTCTGGGCCTATCCTATAAACTTCAAATTGATGCATTGGATTCAATGCCATTATATTTTCCTTTTCTAAAATTTATTTTTTATGCATTCTTTTTGCAGATCTAAAAACGTTTAATATTCCTGCGGCGGCACCCATAAAAAAAAATATAATTATTAATAACGGTTTAGTACCAAACCAGTTATCCAAAAGAAACCCTATTGTTGAGCCAACTATTACTGCAGCTACTAATTCGGTGCTAATTTTAAGAGCATTACCTAATGATGCGGCATTAGAGCCTTTGTCTTTTTCAGGGCTTATTCCGATTTTTTTTTTTGCAATCTCTAAGCGAGTTGATATTTCTTTAAAATTTTTCATTTTAAAATCTACGCAACCAATTCTTCAGCTTTTTCTAAGTCAACAGATACTAATTGACTTATTCCTTTTTCCGGCATTGTTACCCCATACAATCTATCCATTCGAGACATTGTTAGAGCGTGGTGTGTTATTATAATAAATTTAGTTTTTGTAATTTTTGTTAATTCATCTAGTAATCCACAAAATCTTGTTACATTAGCATCGTCTAAAGGTGCATCAACTTCATCAAGAATACAAATAGGAGCTGGACTAGTTAAAAAAACTGCAAAAATTAAAGATAACGCAGTTAAAGCTTGTTCACCCCCAGATAGCAATGTAATTGACTGCAACCTTTTTCCAGGCAGGCTAACAAGCATTTCTAAACCAGCCTCCAGAGGGTCATCGGAATCTACTAGCTCTAGCTTTGCGGTTCCTCCATTAAATAGTTTGGTATAAACTTCATTAAATTTTTTATTTACCTTTTCAAAAGCTTCTATAAGTCTTTCCCTGCCTTTTTGATTAAGCTCATTAATGCTACTCCGAAGTTTTGTTATCCCAGAAATTAAATCATCTCTATCTTTTTCTATTTTATTGATAGAAAGTTTAAATTGTTCAGTTTCTACATCGGCTCTTAAATTAACGGAACCAATACGTTCTCGCGCATTTTTCTTTCCATCTAACTTATCTTCTTGTTCAACAACATTTGGCAAAGAACTTAAGTCATTTAGGTCAGAATTTTCCATTAAATTTTTTTCAGTAATATTTAAATCATTTTTTAAAGAACTCAGTATATCTTTTTTTCTATTTTCTAAACCTTCCAATGTTGCACCAGATCTTGCTTTGTTTTCTCGTGCTAACATCATTTTTTGCTGTACAGTCTTTAACTTATTATTTATTTCTTTATATTCCTCTTCCCCTTTTGTGAGTTCAGCTAATGAATTTTTTTCCTCATCTTCAGTAGTTGACTTGTTTTGCATTAACTGTCCTTTTTTTATGGCTATAGTTTCAGGTAGTTTTAAAACATTGTCTAATTCCAAAGTAATTTTACTTGCTCTATCATTTAATTCTTTTTTCATTTTTTCTGAATTAAAATTTAAATTTTTCCAATTTGCCATTTCTATATCAATATTTTTTATTCTTTCTTGTCTCTTTATTGTTTCTGATTTGATAGATTCATATTTGCTTAAGGCAGAGGCGTATTTTTCTTGAGATGATCTAATTTTATTTGTAAGACTAGAAATTTCATCAGTGGAACTTAGCTGGGTTTCGGATTGCAATCTTTTAGTTTCACTTTTAATTGAATTTATTGTTTCATTTAAGATTATTTTCGCATTTTTATCATCATTGCTTTCCACATACCTTTTAACATTTTCTAAATTTTGATTAATTATATTTAAATATGAAATAAAATTTTTACCATGATTATTTAGTGAAAGGTCTCTAGAGATTTTTTCTAAACTATCTTGTTCTTTCCTTAAATTTTCAGAAGCAGTGTGTAAATCAGACTCAGCTTTTTTTGCTAAATCATAATATTTTTCTTCAGTATCTATTAAAACATTTTTTTCTTCATTTAATCTTTTTTCATTTGAGCGAGCATCTAAGATGATATTTTTTTCTCTTTCGGTATCTGCCTCAATTGTTTTTTGAGTTTTTATTAATTTTTCTTTATCTGTATGTGCTCTTTTTTCTTCATCTTCAAGATTTTTAAAATCTAAATTAATTCTCTGTAATTTAGATAATATTTCCACACTTTTATCTCTAAGAGGTTTTAATTTTTTATTTGCTTCTTCAAGCAAATTGTTATTATGATTTAACTCTATAGTAAGCCCACTAATTTCATCATCAGATTCACCCGTAATTTCTTTTGTTGACATAATTTCTCTATCTAATTCTGTTAATTTAATTAAATATAGGCCAGCTTCAATTTTTTTAATTTCTTCAGAGATTAACTTGTATTTTGATGCTTCGGCTGCCTGTTTTTTTAAATTTTCTAATTGTTTTTCTTGCTGTCTTCTTAACTCGTCAGCTCTTTTTAAATTATTTTCTGCAGAATTTAGTCTTAATTCTGATTCATGTCGCCTAGCATGAATTCCAGAAATACCTGCGGCCTCCTCAAGTATAGATCTTCTGTCAGTTGGTTTTGCTGTAACGAGCGCTCCAATTCTTCCTTGGCTTATCATAGAAGGAGAGTGAGCACCTGTAGAAAGGTCAGCAAAAAGTGTTTGAACATCTCTAGCCCTAACTTCTTTTCCATTAATAAAATATCTAGAGCCCTTATCTTTTTGAATTCTTCTTTTTACATTTACTATATCAAGTTCCTTAAATTGAATTGGCCCATCATTGTTAGTGTTATCCAAAGTCAAAGTTGCCTCAGCTATATTTTTTGAGGTTTTGTTTGCTGTCCCAGAAAATATAACATCTTCCATTCCTGAGCCCCTCATACTTTTAGCGGAAGTTTCTCCCATACACCATCTTACAGCTTCCACCACATTAGATTTACCACACCCATTTGGTCCAACAATTCCAGTCAAACCTTTTTCAATAAAAAAAGAAGTTTTATCAATAAAAGATTTGAATCCAATTAATTCAAGTTTTTTTATTTCCATTTATTAAATTATTTTTTCTATATTTTTTTCAATATTTTTAAAACTAACAGAACCTTCAAGTTTTTTCTCATTAATTATTATAGTGGGCGTTGAATTAATAGAATATTTTTTATGGGCTTCTATTCTTCCGCTTAATATTTTGTCGCTTATGTTCTCATCATTTAAGCATTGATCAAACTTCTCAGCATTTATCCCCAAGTCATCAACTATTTCTTTTAAATTATTGTTAATCTCAGCAAGATCCGATCCTGAGGCCCACTGATTCTGATTCTCATAAATGCTATCTAAAAAAGTTATTTGTTTTTTTTTAGCTAAACAATGAAGTAGTTTTGAAGCATTAAACGCAACTTTGTCTAAGGGAAAATCAATAAAAATTATTTGAACTTTACCAGTTTCAACATATTTTTTCTTAATTTTAGGAACTACTTGGTTATGAAAACTGGCACAATGGGGGCAGGTAAATGACGAGAAAACTTTAATCTTTATTGGAGCATTATATTTTCCCAAAACAATGTGATCTTCTTTTTTTGTTAATTCTTCAGCATTACATATAAAAAATGTTAGAAAAAAAATAAAAAGAAATTTATAAAATATTTTATATTTAGTCATTTTTTCATTACATTTGTAAGTTCAAACAAAGAATTTCTTATATTTTCATTTTTTATCTGATTTATTTTATTTTTATAATTTTCAGGTAAATTTTCTATTTTATTATCATTTTTCTTTTTTTTATTTTCAATATTTGAAGTTTGAAGTTTTATTTCATTTATTAGTTGATATCCAAAATAACTATTTATTTTGTTAATAATTTCCTTTTTAGAGTATTCTACAACTATTTCGTTTCCTCTTTTAACCGCGAGAATCAGGATGCCATTTGTGGATCCTCTTCTCATTCTGATAGATTTAGGGTAACAATAATTACCTATTTCTTTACCAACCAAAGCATTCCATTTTCCAATGATTTCTGAATAGTTGTAGCCATTTTTTTTTAATACACTTTTCAAGCCACGCGGCAAAGTATTACCAAAGACCCTTAGACCTTGAACGTATGTTTTACTTTCTTTATTATTTCTTTTGTTATGCATAAATATAATAAGAATTTACCAAAAAAAATTCTCACATGGTATGATAATAACAAGCGCATGCTTCCATGGAGAATAAGTCAAAAATCAAATAAAAGGCATTATTATAGAATTTTAAGCGAATATATGCTTCAACAGACACAAGTTAACACTGTTATTCCTTATTTTAAAAATTTTGTAAAAAAAATTCCAAATTTAAAACTTATGTCATTAAGTAAAGAAAAAACGGTGCTAAAACTTTGGGAGGGATTGGGCTATTATCGCAGAGCAAAGAACTTACACAAAACCTCTAAAATATTAGTAAAAAAATACAATGGTCAAATTCCAGATAGTTTTGATGAATTGAAAGAATTACCTGGAGTGGGAGATTATACAGCCAATGTTCTTTTAGCATTAATTTATAACCAACCACGAATTGCTCTTGATGGTAATGTTAAAAGAGTACTATTTAGATTATTTAATACAGAAGCAAGAAATGTAATAAATTTATTTAAAACTAAAAGAAACGCAGACTTAGCGGAAGCTTTCATGGAGTTTGGTGCTTTAATATGTAAGCCAAAGGAACCAAGGTGTGAAGAATGTAAAATTAAAAAAAACTGCGCATACTTTGCTTTAGAAACAAAAGTAAATCTTAAGAAAAAAATAAGAGTTCATACAAAAAACTATGATATTTTTTGCTTTTTAAAAAGAAATAAAAAACAAATAGCATTAACTAAAAATAATGATCTAGGATTTTTAAAAAATTTTAATTTACCAAAAGTTGAAAGAGCATCTAAAAAAAATAAAAATTGGAAATTTTTATCCCATTATAAAAAATCTATATCTAATAAAAAATTAAATATTAATTTATATTATAAATTTTCTTCAAATATACCTTCAGAATATAATTGGTACTCTCTAAGTGGAAATGATGAGTTTATCCCATCATTTACAAAAAAAATTTTCAAACAACTCTTGCATTTATATTGATGAAAAAAAAAATAGCAATTATTGGATCGGGTATAGCTGGCCTTACACTTGCTAACTTTTTGCAAACCAGTTCTAAATTTGAATTTATTGTATATGAAAAAGAAAGAATATTAGATTTGAACGAAGGTTTTGGCATTCAACTATCAACCAATAGCGTCTCAGTTTTAAATAAAATAGGTTTTAACCAATTAGATAAAAATGATAAATATCATCCCTCAAAATTAGATTTTTATTCAATGGATTATAATAAAATTTGTGACTTGGATTTGAATATATTTAATTTTGAAGATAATAAATACACAGTCCTTAAAAGATCAGTTTTAATTAAATTTTTAAAAGAAAAATTGTTATCAAATTCAATAATATTTGGTAAAAAAATTAGTAATATTGAACAAAAAAAAGAAAAAATTAATATTAGCTTTGTTGATGGTTCAGTTGATCAAGTTGATTACTTAGTAATTTCAGATGGAATTTTTTCTAAAACAAAATCGATTATAGAAAATAAAACTTTGCAACCCAAATACTATGGTGCGATTGCTATAAGGACACAGGTTAAAGCTAAAGATATTTCTGATTTTAATATTAATAATATATCTTTAATTATGGGCTCCAATGCTCATTTAGTTTTATACCCCGTCAATCAAAATGAAGAGTTTAATTTGGCTTGTGTAATTAGAAAAAAGACAGAAAGCAATGAAGATATAAAACAAACCCTAGAAAGTACAATTTTTAAACAAAATAAAAATTTAGTTAACTTATTTAAAGAAGATTTGAAGTCATGGCCTATATATACATCTAACAAAACCGCCAAATCTATTTACAAAAATGTTTTTTATATTGGAGATGCTTTTTACGCCTTTCCACCAACTATGGCTCAAGGAGCATCACAAGCAATTGAATCCGCAAATGAAATTTTTGATTTAATTAGTGGCAATCATTCAGACCTACAAAATGTATATTTTACAAACAGAGATAAAAGAACCAGTCTAATAAATAAAAGATCTAAAATTAACTATTTAGGTTTTCATATTTCTAATCCAATATTAAAAATTTTTAGAAATAAGATTGTAAAAATTCTTGTAAAAAACAAAAATTTTATAAATATTTATTTGGGCAAAGTTTATAAGTAATTAATTTTTTTATACTTAGATTTAAAGATTTTGTATATTTTTACTTAAAAATTTTTGTCTAAGATTGTCTATTGGAACTATTGAGCCATCAATATTGCAGTGCCAGTAGGTCCAACCATTGTAGCTTTCTGTTCCCATTATTTTAGCTGCAACCTTATGTATAGAACCCGCAGATTCTTTATGCTTAATGCTGCCATCTACCATGATTTTTGCATTGATTTTTTTCTTTTGATCAAAAATACTTGTTCCAGGTCTAATTATTCCTAATTCAACAAGAGATCCAAAAGGCACTCTGGGTTTTGACTTGTTGTTTTCTAACGTATCTAGGTTACATTCCTCAATAACTTTAGTTTTATTAATTCTGTTACTCGCGGCTTTGAAATATTTTGTATCTTTCTCTATTCCAAAATACTTTCTACCTAATTTTTTAGCGACAACTGCTGTTGTTCCCGTCCCTAAAAATGGATCAAATATAGCATCACCTTTATTGGTCGTTGCTAGTATAATTCTATGTAAAAGTGATTCTGGTTTTTGTGTTGAGTGAACTTTTTTACCATTTTTCTTTAATCTCTCTTTTCCATTACAAATAGGAAGCATCCAATCAGAACGCATTTGCAGATCATCATTTAAGCATTTTAAAGATTGATAGTTAAATGTGTATTTTGATTTCTTATTTTTAGAAGCCCATATTAAGGTCTCATGTGCATTAGTGAATCGTGTTCCTCTGAAATTTGGCATTGGATTATTTTTTCTCCAAATCACATCATTTAATAACCAGAAGTTTAAATTTTGTAAGTGATAACCTAAGCGAAAGATGTTGTGGTAAGAACCAATTACCCAGATACTTCCATTATCTTTTAGAATTCTTCTACATTCAGTTAACCAGATTTTGCTGAAATCGTCATAATGTTTAAAACTCTTAAATTGATCCCACTTGTCATCAACGCCTTTTACTTTACTTGCATCTGGTCTTCTTAAGGTTTCACCAATTTGCATATTGTAAGGGGGGTCTGCAAAAACTAAATTAAAAGCTTTGTCAGGAAGTTTTTTTAATTCTTCTAACGAATTACCATTTACAATTTTATTTACAAATTTAGACATATCTAGATTCAACTTTACGTTGAATTAGACTCTAAAATTCCACTTCAGTCAAACATTGATTGGGAAAAATGAATCTTATTGTGTTTCACGTGTTTTACCAATCAACATATTGTGTATTGGCTTAAAACTTTTTCTATGATGTTTGGTTACCCCATATCTTTGTAATTTTTTCAAGTGTTCTTTTGTTCCATATCCAAAATTTTTGTCCCACTTGTAATTAGGAAATTTTTTTGAAAGCTCAATCATAAATAAGTCCCTAGCAACTTTAGCGACTATGGAAGCTGCGGCTACTGACTTTAACTTTTCATCACCCCTAACTATAGCTTTACATTTAATTTTTGTATTTTTTGGTACAAAAAGCCCATCTATATAAGCTAAAGATGGTTTAATTTTTAATTTAGTTAAAGCTCTTTTCATTGATAAAAGTGAAGCATTTAAAATGTTAATTTTATCAATTTCTCTTACGCTAGATATTCCTATAGCATAAATGGAATTCTTTTTTATATAGTCAGCAAGTAAAATTCTTTTTTTAAAAGGAATTATTTTAGAATCTGCAATATTTTTTTTGTTAATATTTTTATTTAAAATTACAGCAGCTGAGAATACTGGGCCAGCCAAACATCCTCTACCAACCTCGTCTACACCAGCTATTTTATTTTTTTTTAACAATAATATTAATTAAAATTTTTTATTTTTTCTCTTATCATTTTTAAATCAATCCATGCTTGTTTTTTTTTCTCAGGCTGTCGCATAAGAAACGCTGGATGAAAAGACGCAATTATCCAAGGTTTTATTACACCTATTTCTTTTTGTAGCCATTTACCTCTAGCTTTTGAAATAATTTCCTCACTTCCAATTATTGCATTTAAAGCAGTACTACCCAATAGAAATAAAATTTTAGGATTAATTATTTCAATGTGTTTTAATAAATATGGACAGTATCTTAAAATCTCTTCATCTGTGGGTCGTCTATTTAATGGTGGTCTATAATTAACAACATTTGATATATATACTTTGGATCTATCCAATTGAATTGATGCTAACATTTTATCTAATAGTTTTCCTGCTCTACCGACGAATGGTTTGCCTTCTAAATCTTCATTAGCTCCAGGACCTTCTCCAATAATCATTATTTTTGCATTAGCATTTCCATCAGAAAAAACTAAGTTTGTTGCACTTTTTTTTAGCTCGCAATTTTTAATAATTTGTATATTTTTTTTTAATTTTTCAAGTTTTTGTAATTTTGTACCAGTAAAAACAATCTTTTTAGTTTTTAGGTTTCTTTTTAAGGGGGTAGCACTTAATAAAAGATTAGCATTAGCTAAATTATAATATTCAACAAGGTAAATTAGTTTTTGATTTAAATTTTTTTTCATCTTATAAAGTATATTATGAAATATTTAATAAGAAAGATTTATTTTACACTAATAATGTTGTTTAGTTTTTTTATTAGCGGTGCTTCTTTTAGTAAAACAGAAATAATTAAATATTCTCAAGATAAAACTTCTAATTATCTTTCTGGTATTGTTTCTATAGATCAAAACCACACAAAGAAAGCGTATGATTATTTAAACAAAGTTAAATCTTTAAAAAATAGTCATCAAAACTACAATATAAAGTTTCTTCACACACTTGTTTTGCTGGGAAAATTTGATGAAGCGTTTTCTTTTTCAAAAAACATTTTGGACGAGAAACATAATATTTTTGAAGTTGATTTATTACAAGGTATAAATTTTTTTATAAATAAAGACTATATAAGTGCAGAAAAATATTTTGTAAGGCTAAATAATAAAGCCCCTGGAAACATTTTTGTTGAAGGCCTTATAGGTAGCGTATTAACATCTTGGGCTAGAGCGGCGAATAACAATGAAAAAGGCAGCTTTGATTCCATTAACAAACTTCCTAAAACATACCGACACCTAAAAGAAATACAAATAAGTTTATTAAAATGCTATTTTTCATCTAATGATGCTCAGCTTGCTTTGGAAAATCTTGTAAAGAATGAAAATTATAACTTTTCAAGGTACAATTTTTTTTTAACAAACTATCTTTTGCAAAAAAATAAATCTAAAAATGCAAAAGAAGTTATAAAAAAAAGCAGAAAAAAATATAGTTCAAATTTACTGTTAAAACAAACAGAGGCTTTCCTTATTAATGATCAAAATCACAAGATAAAAAATTTTTTTAATTTTAAAAACCCAAACGATTCACTTGCTGAATTTTTTTATATCATAGCAAATTTATATTCTAGCCAAGAGGAATTTCAACTATCTAACTTTTACCTAAAGATTTCTTTATTTTTAAATAAAAAATTTAAATCAAACAACGCCTTATTAGCAGAAAATTTTTATTATCTAGAAAAAGAAAAAATTTCAAAAGATATTTACAAATCCATGAAATCAATTGGTTCAATATATTCTTGGCATTCTTCAAGAAATATTGCTTCAATCTTGGTCAAGGAAAAAGATAAAAAATATGCAATAAAAAGTTTAAAAAAAAATTTTAATTTGTTGTTGAAGCCTAATGTTGAACATTATTATGATTTAGCAAATTTTTATAAAAATAACGAATATTTTGAAGAGTCAATAAAATATTTTTCTCTAGCTTTGGAAAAAATAGAAAAAGATAATTTTTTAGTCCCAAAAATTTTTGATAGAAGGGGGACAAGTTATGAAAAAATAGGACAGTGGGATAATGCTGAAAAAGATTTGTTAACATCTTTAGAGATACTACCTGATCAAGCTCATGTATTAAACTATTTAGGATACTCATGGATTGATAGAGGAATTAATTTGGATAAAGGTTTAGAGATGTTAAAAAAAGCAAACAGCTTAAGAGAAAATGATGGTTATATTACTGATTCAGTGGGTTGGGCTTACTATATTAAAAAAAATTATGTTAAGGCAGGGCCGTTTTTACAAAAAGCAGTAGAACTCCTACCCATGGATCCTGTCATAAATGATCATTATGGAGATAATTTATGGATGTTAAATAAAAAAATTCAAGCCAGACACGCATGGAGCAACGTACTAAAACTAGATAGAACTGAGAAAGAACTAAAGGATTCTATAATTAAAAAATTGATTTTTGGTATCTCTAAAAAGCTATAATAAGCTCAGTGAAAAACTTTAAAATAAAATCTTATTGTAAAATTAATCTATCACTAAGAGTATTAAAAAAATTGAAAAATGGATATCACAGTATAGCATCTTTAATAACTTTTTGTGATTTGCACGACATTATAACAATATCAAAAATAAAAGATTTTAAAGATAAAATAAATTTTTCGGGCCCTTTCAAAAGTGGTATTGATATTAAATTAAATACAATAACCAAAATGTTAGATTTGATTAGAAAAAAACAGTTAATTGAAAATCAATTTTTTAAAATAAATATTCAAAAAAATATACCACATGGTTCTGGACTTGGTGGAGGATCGTCTAATGCCGCAAGTTTAGTAAATTATTTAAATTTAAAAATAAGTAAAAAAAAAAAATTACAAATAACATCACAAGTTGGATCAGATGTTCCAGTTTGTTTACAAAGAAAAAATACTTTTTTGAAAAATAGTGAAAAAAAAATGTTTAGATTTAAAAAAAGATTCAATTTAGATTTATTGATAGTATATCCAAATTTGATTTGCTCTACTGAAAAAATATATAAAAATTATAAAAATAAAAGTTCGTCAAGAGATATTCTTCATTTCTCAGGTAAAAAAAAACTATTTAATTTTTTAAAAAAGGAAAATAATGATCTTGAAGATGTGGTTGTAAAAATTTATCCTAGAGTAGGAGAGCTTATTAAATATATCAAATCTCGAAAAGGTTGTAATTTTTCAAGAATAACTGGTTCGGGCTCCGCATGTATTGGAGTATTTTCTAATAAGAAAAATGCAATTTATGCTAAACAATTGATAAATTCAAAGTACCCAAACTATTGGTGTGTTGTATCAAAAACTATATAAAATAAATCTTTTGTGGTATATCTCGAACTTATTTTGGGGCGTAGCCAAGCGGTAAGGCAGCGGTTTTTGGTGCCGCCATCCTAGGTTCGAATCCTAGCGCCCCAGCCAAAAAA
>Ga0114993_10002712_pt1 | contig 19055 bp, 15 predicted proteins | sample ArcticOcean_MG_C_FD_87042 | JGI IMG/M metagenome (GOLD analysis project Ga0114993, IMG submission 87042) | Marine microbial communities from western Arctic Ocean - ArcticOcean_MG_CB2_150 | ecosystem: Environmental > Aquatic > Marine > Oceanic | place: Arctic Ocean: Canada Basin | collected...
ACTGGCCGGTTTGTGGTTTGGCCCGGGAGGCCTGCCTGAGTGTTGAGGCCGCTTCTGCAAGCCCTTCATTGCTCTGCAATAAGGTTGGGTCGCTGAGGAATTCCTGTAACCGCTCTTGAAGCGCCAGCCGGGACTTCGCATAGGTCAGCCCGGTCAGCGCAAATTCCAGGGATTCAGCAATCGCCAGGGCCGCTTCATATTCTTCGATGGCCCCCGGCCAGTTCTCCGATGTGAGGTGAGTCTCCGCACTTTTCTGGAGATCCAGAATAATATCGTTGCGTTCTGATTGTTCTACCTGCAGTAAACCATCTTCTGGTTCACCCGAATTCGGCAGAATCTTTTTCGCGCGGTTGAACCCCTCGCGAGCGGCTTCATAATTTTTGTTGGAAACTTCTCGAAACCCTTTTGACATTGCTATCTGAAAATTTCTTTGTGTGATGGCGCTTTGAACACGTGATAGTCCCTGTTTTGCGGGTCTCCATTCGCCGTCCAAACTCTTTGCCGATTTAAAAATTTCGCGTGCACGATCAAACTCTCCGTTACGTTCAAACACTTCACCCTGGCGAACGAGGTCCTGAACCTGATCAAGCGTTTCAGCGCGAGCCAGTTTGTCTTGTAAACCCTTACTTTCGCCATTTATTGATGTGGCGATCGTAAACGATTCGAGTGCTGTTTCAACATCGCCTGCAAGTAAGGCCTCGTCTCCTAAAGTGGTGTGTTTTTCCAGTTCGCTGGGGGCGCGGGATTGAAGCTCGCCCAAACTGGTCGACACGGCTTCATATTGATCTAACGCGGGTTGAAACTGTTTTTCCCGGTACAGGTTATCTGCGGCATCCAGATCTGCATCGATTTTTTCATAATCATTGCGCGCCCAAAAAATAACACCGGAGTCCTCCAGGTCTAACTGTTGCCTTAGGATATCTCGTGTGAGCTCTTCACTTTGTTTCTGGAACATCTCAAGTCGTGCTGATTCCAGAGGGGTGACCACAGGCTGTGCCGCAGAAGTCGCGGCTGGCTCTCTGGCCGCAATCACCGCGGGATTATTTTGTGAAGATATGGCTTCCGTTGGCGTGTTCGTGGGTAAGAAGGTAAACAGTAGCGCGGCAAAAATGAGAAGAGAGACGCCGGCAAGTAGGACCCGTTGCAGGGGTATGGCCTGATCCTGACGTTTGCCGATAAGGTCCGGGGTGGCGGTTGTAGTCGTTTCCGGAACTGAGGATGATCTGCGTGAAAAGGCGACTGATTTTATTGCCGTTGAGCTGCCTTCGAAGTGCTTCTCCAGAGCTTCGCGCAATTCAAGAAGATTGCTTGGGCGTTCAAATGGAGATTCATTCAGCATAGCGCGAAGCTGACTCTCAAGGCGGGCATCGAGTGGCAAATCAAGTTCCACATCTTTTTTCCAGGTCTTGCCGGTTAGCGCTCTAAATAAAATACAACCCATCGAGTAGATGTCGTCATCAGTGCCCGGATCCCTGCCAGCCAGCACCTGTGGGCTTAGGCAGGCTTGCTCGTCGGCGGGGTCGATAGAGGGAGGCAGCGCGAAGCTGGTGATGCGGACGATCCCCGACGCGTCTACCATGATATTGCCCGGGCATAGTGTTCCGTGTGTGATGCCAAGACTATGGGCGTAGCCCAGGGCCCCAATAATTTGCTGGAGCAGGGGCCAGATTTTTGGGTCGTCTAGGTCAAGAATTTGGCTATCCGTCAGGTAGGGTTCGACCAGGTATTGAATCCCATCCTCGACGCCCGCCTCGACGTTAAGGGAAATATTTTGGTGTACGAGGCCTCGTAGGGTGCTTACGCGTTTGCTGATTGATGCCCAGGTATCGTCATCCAAACGCATCGCCATGAACCTGACCAATACCCGATCGCCCGTTTGGTTGTGCGTGGCAATCCAGGATTCAACAGACGAAGATGAGTTGGGATCCGAGGCCGACCTTATACTCAAAATATATTGTTTCGGGAACACTTGACCTTCCCGGAGTTGCAAATTCATTGACACTACCGATGGTTAATACGATGCCTAGTTCATTGTACTTTTATTGCACGCTTATTGTGACGGGATACTGGTTTCCTGTGCGTAAATTTCCCGAAGAAGTTTTCGCCACTGGACATACTGTTCCTGTGCGGTGCCAGTAAGTTCTATAGTCCTGCCTTCGATATCAAGCACATAAGGTGTGATTTCGGTGCCGAGGGACTGGCTCAGTTCGCGCAGGGATTCGGCATGGATTTCTGCTTCCTTACGGCGCTGCAAGCCACTTTTGATAGCGCCAATACCTCCTATCACCGCTCCCGCTGCAGCGGCATCAGTTGCCCAGCTGTTACTTTCACTGCCTGCTGCTATCCCGACAGCGATCAACCCCACACCGGTTAAAAGCCTGGTTTTCGACTGGCGCTGAACTTCCCGAAGACGGATGGCCTCATCATAGGTCGCATGCCTCCATTCATCGTAGGACGGCTTCATGTCGCGATAGAACCTGGAATAGTAGTCGTCCAGGGTGTCAACAAACAGGTACTCCTGCTCCTTGATTCGCGCGACTCGCTGCATCATGCTGTCGGTCTCTGCGGGAAGCTGGACAACTTTCACCTGGCCGCGATTGGGTTCCTCCAGGTAGCCAGCAAATGCATCAGGAGCAAGGTCGCTTGCGAATTTCAGGCTTGCGACCGTTTTGATTTCCAGAAGCTGTTCCCTGGAGAGTCCTTCTCGCGTCCCAAGTAAATCGTTGGCTATATCATTGTAGAGATCCTGAAACGGATCCTCCTTTGGTTTCTCGTAAGAGAATCTACTGGCCATGTCTTCGTAAGTCCGCTCAAACCAGACCTTGCCCCTTGCATCCGTTGCACGCATTAGTACCTTTAGCTGCTCTCCATCAGATTCGAGTATTTTCCCCTGAAGTTCCAGGTCAACGGATTTGCTGGACTCAGGTGTTACGCGAACTGCACCCCAGTTACCTGTTAGCTCAAGCGTGTCTTTTAACTGGTATGAGATGTAGCTCGATTCAGCACGACGAACATCAGGCACAATGAGTTTTTTTTCAATCTGCGCGAGGTCCTTGGGGATATTCGAGTCGACTGGCAGGATGCCAATGTCCAGAAGTTCGTCATAGGGAATTAGTTCAGCCGCCTGTGTCGCTGGTGTCGAATTGTCTGTAACGACCTGTGTTGTCGTGCATCCGGTAAGCATGATGAGGGACAGCATCAGCAGGCTAGCGGCTACGGAGATTCGCTTTTTCATACTAGATTCCTGGCTAACCGGGTCATTTATAACCCGGCCTTGTATTTTTTGTATTCATCCCACAACTTTGCGCGTAGCTCTGGGTCTGTTTCGGCCGCTGCAGCTTCACGAAGTTGTTGGGCGACAATATCATCGCCCTGGGGGCTTGGTACGTCTTCCGGTACGGGCGGAGTGGTGCTTTCGATCCCGGTTTTTGACAGCTCGCCGCCTTCTGGCATCCTTCCACGTTCTATGACGTCAGGGATTCCTGGCTCAAGCCGTTCATTCGTGTTCTCTTCAAATGTTCCCGATCCCTGCTCGAGTCCTTTGCCACCCAGTACCGCAACTCCTGGGACATTTTCAGCGGATGTCGGCGGTGGTGTACTGCCCAATGCTTCATTTCGTGCATCCAGAATTTTGCCTTCAAATATGGCAATAGACTCGTCGAGTGCTTTGTCAAGTTCACTGCCACCACTACCGTTTCTGCGGCCTGGGTAAGATGTCTGCGCTGCACCTTCCCCCTGATCGCCCGGTTGACCGGATTCAGACCCTGACTCTCCGTCTCTCTCTCCCTCTCTCCCTCTCTCTCCCTTCAATTGTCCAAAATCCGGTAGCTGGATACGGGAATCAAAAATTGAATCTGTGGCAATAACAATGGCAACGTTGGCTTCGTTCAAGGCCTCTTCGGCATCAAGGATTGTGCCTTCCTGGGGCGTGCCCTCAAATATGTCGCTGATGTCCATTAAATCCTGACCGGCGATGATGACAGAAACCCTTGCCCTCGCCAGTGATTTTTCAGCTTCGGCAAGTTCTGCATCAGTTTCAGCCGTTTCAAGTGCCACTCCCGCTGCCTGAATCGCAATGCCGGCTTGTTCCAGCGCCTCCTGTGCAGCCCGAATGTCCTCAGCAAGATCCTCCGGATATTCGCTGCCGGGACTACCGCCTTCCGTTGGCGGCAATTCACCGTCAGCTTGAGCGTTTGGTTCGTTCTCCATCGACGTATCACCATCACCCTGGGCCGGGGATCCATCTCCCATCAACTTATCGTCTTGAGCTTGTGTTGGCGCACCGCTTTCGATCACCATTTCGGCTGATTCACTTGATTCTGGGCGACTGTCTTGTTGGCTTGAAGACGGCAAGGAGTCGCTATCCTCATAGGTCTCTGAATCAGTCTCGCTTGGGTTTTCGCTATCTGGAATTAACGGGTCCCATTCCCCTCCAGCCGGTTCTGGTAACTGTTGCGCGGTCTCTGATACCTGCTCGCCTGCTTTCTTCAGTGTTTGTGCAGCCTGTTGCCTGGCCTGCTCCGGCGACCCCTGTTGCTGCTCACTTCCTGGTGGCGACGACTCGCCTGCTTGTTGGGCCTCGGGTGATGAACTGGGGGGCTCTGAGCTCGGTGGGCCCTGTGTAGTCGATGGCGCTGACGGCTCTGATGGCTCTGATGGCGCTGATGGCTCTGATGGCGCTGATGGCTCTGATGGCGCTGACGGCGCTGATGGTTGCGAAGGCGCTGATGGTTGCGAAGGCGGAGGTGAACTCGATGGTGGCGATGACGAGGGGGGAGGAGTCGGCGGTGGTGAAGACTGTTGCGGTGACTCGCAGGCAGTAAGCGCGAGAACTATCACGACAACGATCGCGAGAGCTTTAGTGCAATAAGTTAATAACTGGCCGATTAGTCTCATAAAAATTCTCTGGATAACGCCAAGATTGTCGCCTGATGAAGCTGAAGCTTAACTGAATAATCGGGTGGAAAGCTGCAATTCCAACCTATTGGACAGGGTGTGGGCAGGAAATGTTCAATTGCGCGGGGTAAAATATCTATTGCGGCTCTCAAAAATGTATAGGTCAAGACTGCTGGGCATCCTTAAGCGGGACGAGTAGGATTGGGGTGTACACAGAATCATAGGGGTTAGTGTTGCAATTTCGAGTCTTGTTAAGACAAAGTCTTTATGTGACGGCGATGCTATTGTTTCTTCAATCCTGTACTACCAGTGTTGTAGTGGAAGGGACGGTACCGACTCCGCTCGTTAGCGTAATTCCCGCCCGGATGGGTGTTTACTATTCGGACGAATTCCGGCGCTTCAAGCACGAGGAAGTTTTTCGTGATTCGGGTGGCTGGCGTATCGACCTTGGCAAGCAGAATCTGCGTTTTTTCCAGAATTTGACAAAATCATTATTTGCCGAGATTCAGGAAGTTCATCAGCCCCCACTGACGACTGAAGAGATGCGTAACCTGGATGGTGTCTTTATTCCGTCGATTGAGAAGTATGGTTTTTTGACCCCCTCGATATCCGGACTAAAGTTTTACTCTGCGTCGATCGAATATCGCGTTGCGATGTATGACAAAGTAGGGGCCAAGATTGGTGACTGGAACATCGTCGGCTACGGTAAGAGTGAAGGAGGATTATTTTCATCAGATGAAGCCATTAACGAGGCAACGGTTCTGGCTATTCGCGACGGTGGTGCACGAATTGCGATTGAGTTGATTGACCAGCCTGCCGTCCAGGCCTGGCTGCAATCGAGACATGAATCGTTCGAACCGTCGGCTGGCCCCCCAGGCGTCGCTGAAAGTATTGAAAGAATTGAAAGTATTGAAAATTCAGAAACCCCAGAAAATGTAGATGGCCCCCCTGATGCGTAATCTGCATATCGCACTGGTTCTGTTGCCGCTTTTGTCCGGGTGCGTTTCTTCTCGCATTGAGCAATCAAGGGATTCATCTACCGGAATTGATTCGGATGAGGCAATTGTTCTGCTTGGCAGGGCGAGCTACAACGATAAGCAGACAGAAGAGAGTTTTACCGAATGTATCGCTGATGTACTGGGTGGGGGTGACAATCCCATTCGCCTGATCGGACAGAATCAATTCAGGGATGACCTTTACCCATGGTTCGAGCCCAGAACCGCACCCACCTCGGCGGATGAGCTCGGAAGGCTGTTTACCGAGCCAGGGGTGAAGGAGCGGATTGAATCTGTCAATATCCGTTATCTGGCCTGGATTGACGGGGATACGATAACCGTCGACAAAGGCGGTTCCATGAGCTGCACCATCAGTACATTCGGTGGTGGGTGTTTTGGAATGAGCTATTGGGAAGAAGATGCGTCGTACGAGGCGGCGATCTGGGACCTGAAGACGATGACGTCAACGGGGCAGATAAGTGCAGATGCCAATGGCACGTCGTATCTTGCAGGCGTGATTATTCCTATTCCTATCCTGGCGCGACCAGGAAATGCAGCCTGTAAAGGTTTGGCGAATCAGTTGCGCGAATTTATTGTAGGGGAAACCTAAGCCTCGTTCTCTGCTTCAGCGGGTATTTCTTCCAGGAGTAGTAATTCTTCAATGGGTGTGTCTGCTTCTTCCTCTTGTTTGTCGTCAGGCAATGGCTTGTTGCGCAACACCGCAAATAATTGACGGATCTGTAATGCTTCTGTGGAAACCAGTTCGCCATTGTCAATGCGAGGCCGATACCGGGAAGCCCGGAGAATCTGGCGGAGAAGCCTTACCCCCTTATTGGGTACGTTTTTGTCAATAACTTCTATCTTTCGAACATGGCCATCCGGTGAAACGACATATTGTAGGTTTGCGAATAGCTCATCGCCAGTGGTGACATCGTCAGGTGTGCGCTCAAGATACAGAAAAGGAGAGTTTCTTGGGTACAATCTGATCGGTGAACCAAATAAAGATGAAGCTAACCGCTGTGTTTCCGGCGTCTCCTGTAAGATTGTCCACACGTTGAGGTAGGTTTCCCGGGCTCTTTCATCAGAGGTGATGATGTAGAAATCCCCAAGGTCGACCATTGCCTGGGCTCGATCAGTCAGATCTGAATTGGGATTCGAATCCACTATTTCCAGCGAACGTAGCAGCGCAGCCTCGGCATATCTTCGCTGGGTGATTTCGAACAATCGAGCACTGGCCAGACCACGCAGTGGTGTTAAAAGCCGGAGATCATTGACACCGTAGTTGAGTTCAATGATTTCGATAGCCCGGAGGTACAGGTTGATGGAGTCTCTAAACAGGATACTGCGCAGCAGTCTGAGCTCCGAGACAGCCGCCAGCGCGATGGTGTCGCCACGACTAGCAAAGTAACTGCCGAGTCTGGTTAGCGTCGGCAGTATTTCGATTGAATTTGGTCCATAGGACTGTTCCGCAACCTTTAGGCTAAATCGTTGTTGCTGGTCAGCAGCAAGCGAGTTCCTCTGACGAAGATTAGTGGCCGCCAGGTAACTAATCATGGGTAATTGTTCTTTGTTGTATACACCCTTGTTGCGGTGGGTGAGGTGTTGCGCCCTGCGAAAGGTATCCTCGGCATCTGTGAATGACCCCAGTAGCAGTTGGCAAATACCTTTTGCCATAATGCTATTGATCAGGATCTCATCGAAGGGGTTGGTCCTGGTTTCAAGAAATTCCATCCCCCGTTCTATGATAGAAAGGCCAAGCTGATACTCGCCTGCGGCAACACGAAGAATACCGTGATTAATCATGACCTGCCCGTAGATGGATGGGTCTGCATCCCTCAACGGATCGGCGGAATCGAGTAGGTCCTGTGAGAGCGTAATGGCAGCATCGAATTCAGTGTTCCGCGCATGCAGTCTTATACGCTCGGCCATTGATTGCTGTCTTTCACCGAGAGCCGGTTCATAGAGGTATGCCAGTGTATCCTCCTCGGCAATGGCGAGGCAGGGAACAATCAGCAGTAGAGTAAGAAAAAAAATCGTCTTCATTACGTGCCTATGTAATGGGAAGAAAGGTTTGTACAAGTGATACATTCTTTGTCGTGATTGGCAGCCCATTGACGAGCCCAGGGCGATAATGGGCTTTCTTGAGCGCGTCAATGACCAATCTGTCTAGTTTGACCGGCGCAGTTGAGTTTATAACTTCAATCTCCTCGAGGTCCCCCTCGCTGGTGACGGTAAATGAAAGCTCGATCTTAAGTTCTTCCATTCTTTTTTCCAGCCGAAGTGGAATCACGTTATTTAGCTGGTCTTTGCTAAACAGGATTGGATTACCGACCAGTTCCTGAATTTCACGGCCCTGAGATAGGTTTGAATTCCTGTCTGGCACTATAAAGCCCTGATGGGCCCGTTTCCAGTCGATGATAAACCACTGGGGTTTGACGGACAGGTCCTCGAGTATCTCTTCATGCGTGCTTAGAGTCAGGTGGCGTCTGTTAAACATGTCCTTCTCGACATGATAGATTTTAGCCTGTTGGGCTAGTGGGTTACTGAAAGCCTCGCGAGCCGAAATTGGGCGGGGATCGACGTTCATGCTTAGCGGACTTACTTCGTTGGCTTTAAGGAAATACTCAGTGGCGATTACCTCTTTGCGCGCAAGAATGTAGGTGTCCGCAAGCTCAAGATAGGCGTTGGCCAAGGTGTCGGGGTCGGTGTTCGAAGAGCGCTTTACCAGCTCTAGCAACTGCTTCGATACGCAACATATGCCCTCCAGGCGACGCGCCCGGCTCAACTCGATAGCAAGAGGAAGGGGATCCAGGCCCAGGCTGGTGGCTTTTTCGATACTCTCTTCGAGCAACCGGCGTGATCTTCGTGTCTGTCCAGTAAACATGTACCAGTTTGCCATCTCTGAATAGGCAGACAGTATCTCCGGGTCCTGCGGGTTCAGGTGGTGAGACTGCACAAAAAACGCAAATTTCTGCTGTACATCTGCAGCCCGATAATCTGCTTCACTAAGTGCAATCTGGGTGAGTAGGTCGACTGCTTCGAATTGCCTGGGGGTGTAGACACCTTCGTTACGATGCGCAATGTTCTGGGCGCGGAGCAACTGATCGGTTGCCGATTCGAGTTCATAGGCTTCGATGTAGAGTTTGGCGAGCGTTATAACGGGTTCAATCAGCTCGACAGAAAAGGGCCCATGGTGCAGCGTTAAGTCTTCGACCTGGTTTTCAAGATCGATGATTGGTTGGCGAGGGTTGTCCATTGCTTTAACCTGCCAGCAAGATAAAACCGCAAGCCAAACCAGACTTTTCCAAATCGGGCCTTTAAAGAACTGGTAGAGCATCTGCCGCAATGTGAATAGCCGCCGGAACCAAAGTTAGAGATGTTGGTCATATTTTGACCTGAGTTAAACAAAGTGGATAGAGAAAGTTCATTGATTGGTCTATTTGGTGGCTAAATTGAACAGAATGAAGCAAAAGGGGGACAAAATATCAATGTTCAGCCTCACTTCATCCTTTCCAGATAAGATAGTCTTACAAGCAAATAATCAATATTTCATTGAAAAAGCAAGAGCAGTTGAGTATGAAATACATTTTCCTGTCATTATTTCTGGCGACCTGCGCTCCGGCCTGGGGGATGTCTCTGGAAGATGAGGTGAAGCTGGGCCAGGCAGAACACCAAAAAATAATTGGCAAGTTCGGCATTTATCGCGACCAGAAATTACAGGCCTATATTAACCAGGTCGGTCAACGCGTTGCCGCTGGGAGCTCGAGACCCGAGGTCGAGTACCGGTTTACTATCCTGAACGATGACATGATCAATGCGTTCGCCTTGCCGGGAGGGTTCATTTACGTCACCCGTGGCATGCTTGTACACATGAATTCGGAATCAGAACTCGCTGCAGTTCTCGGGCATGAAATTGCACATGTCACGGAAAAACATGCGTTGCGGCGCCAAACCCGGGGAAAGGGAATTAGCGTTTTGAACACGGTATTGACTGCCGTGTCGGGGCAACCGGCACTTTATGAGCTTGGAAACATGTTTGGTGGGGTGTTGCTGTCCGGGTACAGCCGGGAATTTGAGCTTGATGCCGATGAGGTGGGTGCCCAGTACATGGCGAAAGCCGGTTATTCGCCGAGCGCCATGTTAAACACAATAGAAATACTGAAGGCTAAAGATCGAATTGAAATTTCCCAGGCCAGGCTGGAAAACAGGGCGCCGAGGGTCTATCACGGCATCCTGTCAACTCACCCCGATCACGACACCCGTTACAAACAGGCTATCACCGAGTCTGAAAAGCTGCTCAGGGACTACGACGAGTTCATTAAGACGGATGAGTTTCTCCAAAAACTGAATGGCCTGGCGTACGGGAAATCAAGACAGGTAGGTGTGGTTCGCAAGAACACCTTTTATCATCCCAAACTGGGTATCAAATTCACTTTTCCACAGTCGTGGCGTTTCGAAACGCTTCGCCAGGGTGCGATGGTCGTCAACCAGGTGGGTGAGTCCAGCTTTACCATTACTACCTCCAGGCTGACGCGAGGTGCAACGCCCGCCAGCTTCACCAAGGAACAACTGGGGTTGAACGTTCGAGAGGGGCGCGAAATCACGATCGACGGAATGCCGACCTATCTCGGTATAGCTGATAAGGCGGACACTGCTTATGGACCAAGACCTGTCCGTTTCGCGGTCATTTTTGATGAGAGAAAGCGCCTGGCATATATTCTTCGTGGTGCGGGGAAGTATGACCTGCGTAAAATTGCCGACGATGGGAACTATATCGCCAGCATTTTCAGTTTTGATCGGATGTCCCGGGAGGATTTCCAGCGCGCAAAAACGCCTAAGGTCCAGGTGGTTCGCGCAGAAGAGGACACCACCATGGAACAGTTGGCCGAAGAATCCCCCATTACAAACTACGCTCTGGATACCCTGCGGGTGATGAATGGCCTTTACCCCCATGGCCAGCCGGAAGATGGTCAACTGATCAAAATTGTTAACTAGCTGTTTTATAGAGCCGTTTTGTAAAGCAGTTTTAGCTGGCAGCCTTGAGCAGTAGTTCGTGAGAGCGAACCTGGTCGTCGTTATCGACACCCTGGATTCTGCCCCGGGCGATCAGGTAGTTCAGCCCCAGTGTTTCCCGGTATTGCGTAAGTTTGTCCTTAATAGCAATACTGTCTCCGACGATAGCCCATTCATCAACGCCGGTTGCGGTATCGCGAAATCTGCTGGCAACTTCGGCATCCAGTGATTCCCTGACCTGTTTTTCCAGCGACGGGTTGTCGGTCACAAACACGGTCCGCATGACAGGAGTGATTGTCACTGGGGGATGACCTGTGTCACGCACGTGACCCTGATGCGCAAGAATGTTTTCCCTGAGACTCGATAGGGTTTCTACCGGTGAGGCGATATAGGGCAATCCCAGAGTGCCGGCCTGTTTGATGGCCAGAGGCCCGAAGGCAGCAACCCAGAGAGGTGGATGCGGTTGTTGTACGGGTAAGGGGGAAAGTGTGATGTCGTTGCCTTCAAATTGCGCTATTGGTTCTCCCTTCCATGCGTTGATCATGAGTTCGAGATTGGACTTGAACCGTTTACGTTTTTCACCGGTGGGAATGCCAAACGGTTTGAACATGGATGCCTGAAACCCTCGTCCGATTCCAAGAATGACGCGGCCGCCGGACAGGCGATCGAGAACCGCGACTTCTTCAGCAGCCAGTATTGGATTCCTGATGGGCAACAGGTAAGAAGTGGTCCCTAGTTTGATTTTACTGGTTCGTGCAGCGACCGCCGCAAGCAGCATCAGTGGCGCAGGTATGGCGGTGGGCCCGGTAAAGTGATTTTCCGGCAACCAGAAGGAATCGAATCCCAACGATTCTGCGATCTCGCCCTGTTCGGCGAGTTCTTGGGCGAGCCCCTGGGTTCCAAACTTCCAGGCTGTAACCGCAATTTTCATGACTAATGCTTCCTTATCATTTTCCGACCGGTTCAGCTTTGTCCTAGCCGATCTGTGGCAGAATACCGGACCAGATATGAAACTCTGAATACAAATACTGAAGAAGGAAATCCTGTGAATCCTAACATGCCCGTCATTATTGGTGTCTCGCAAATACTGCAACGAGTTGCTGACCTCAATGATGCTAAAGAGCCGATTGATTTAATGGTGGAAGCTGCGTTCAAGGCTGCCCAGGATTGTGGAAAACCAGGGCTGCTCGAAGAAGTGGAGTCAGTTCGTGTGATACGCGGATGGTGGAAGTACCACCAGCCTGCCGGGTATGTCGCAGAGAAAATAGGCTGCAGCAATGCGGAGCTGGTAGGCACGTGCTACGGCGGCAATATGGTCCAGAGTACGCTTAACGCTACCGCTGTGGACATTGCGAGTGGAGAAAAATCACTCGTGTTGCTGACGGGAGCAGAGATCGGTAATTCACTTGCCAAAGCGAGAAAAAATAGCCAGGAACTCCCGGTGAAGGAAACCCATGGTGAATATGATCGGTTAATCGGTCAGGAAGAACTCATGGCCGGGGAAGCAGAGGTGGCAAGAAGTATTCGCCAACCTATCCAGATCTACCCGATATTTGAGAATGCGCTCCGGCACCATCAGGGTGAGACAATCGAGGAGCATCAGGTCAAAGTTTCAACAATGTGGGCGGGGTTTAGTCAGGTGGCTGCGCGCAACCCGAATGCGTGGATCCGTGAAGCCTTGGACGCGGCTGCTATTCGTACGCCCGGTAAGACAAACCGGATGGTGAGTTTTCCTTATCCAAAATTGATGAACTCCAATAACTCTGTTGATATGGCGTCGGCAATTATTATGTGCAGTGTTGCCAAGGCCAGAGAACTGGGGGTAGATGAGAGTCAGTGGGTTTACCCTTGGGTTGGTACCGATGCTCACGATACTTATACGGTTTCGGAACGCGACAATCTTTATTCTTCTCCCGCGATCCGAATCGCGGGTCAGCGTGCGCTTGAACTGGCAGGTCTCGGCGTTGACGACCTGGACTTCGTTGATGTTTACAGCTGTTTCCCGGTTGCTGTCCAGGTGGCAGCGGCAGAGCTGGGATTGTCATTAGACAGGGAACTCACGGTCACAGGCGGATTAACCTTCGGGGGCGGTCCGCTCAATAATTACGTCATGCACAGTATCTCCAGAATGGTTGAGTTATTAAGGGATAACCCAGGCAAGAAAGGGTTTGTGACGGCAAATGGTGGTTTCCTGACGAAGCACGCATTTGGCGTCTATTCGACCGAAGCGCCGAAAGGCGATTACAAGCACGAGAACCTTCAGGCGGAAGTTGATGCCTGCCCAACCAGGGAATGGTTGGTGGATTATGATGGTGATGTGACCATCGAATCCTATACGGTCATTTTCTCGGGTGATGAGCCTGCGGTTGGACATTTTGCGTGTCTAACGCCCAATGGGAAGCGAACCTGGGCTAATTCTTCGGATCCCGACATCCTGCAGGATATGCAGGTGACTGAATATTGCGGCAGAGCGGCTCGCATTGATGGCGCCGGTAACCTTACGTTGTGATGGCTAGTGAGGTTTGTCACCGGCAAGGCTCACGCGAAGCATTTTTCTTAATTCTCCCTGGTAATCATTCAGCGGATAGTGCTGGCATGCACGGTTGTCCCAGAATGCCAGGCTGCCGCGTTGCCATTGGAATCGGCACGAAAACTCCGGTTGCATGATTCGCTCGAACAGAAAGTCCAGAATCGGCGCACTCTCGCGTTCAGACATACCGGCAAATCTTGTGGTGTGCGCCTTGTTGATATAGAGCAGCGGCCTTTTAGTCACGGGGTGCGTTCTTACAACCGGGTGCGTAGCGCGTAGCCCTTTATTGATGGATCCCGGGCGGGTAGCCCTGATGGCTTCGTTATCCGCATCGTTTATCGCCATCTGCGGTCCAAGGAAGCTTTGCATTCCTGCTGAAAGCGAATCGAATACGTTGTACATGTTAGTGAACATGGTGTCGCCACCTTGCTCAGGTATGTCGACGCCATACAAGAGGGCACCCATTGCCGGTGTTTCCAGATAGGTCGTGTCTGAATGCCAGACTCCCCCAAAATTGAGCGTGTCTTCAGGTCTTTTAATGACTTCGACCACCTCAGGAAAACCGGGTAATCCTTTTACGAAAGGGTAGGGTGCAGGAGAGCCGAATTTCGAAGCCAGTTTAAAAAGGCTTGCCGGATCCAGAGACTGATCTCGAAAAAACAGGACAAGATGTTCGCTTAACGCTTCGCGGAGAAAATCGACAGCTGTTGAGTCAATATTGTTGAGATCAATACCGCTGATAGTGGCACCGATAGGACCACCTTGTTGATCAACCTGGTAGTCGCTATTCATGGCTGTCTATGGCTCAAGGCTGTTTATAGCTCGCTCATGGCTGTTCATAGCTCGCTCATGGCTGTTCATAGCTCGCTCAAGGCTGTCTATGGTTTGTCTAGTGTTCGTGTGCGCAATCGTCGTTGCGACAGCAGAGATAGTTCTGGATATGTGCGGCAGCGAGTATAAGTCCGCCGATCGAGGTGACAATTCGCTCACCTGTCAGACCTAGCAGGTCGTGACCGAAGATGGCAGTAATGGTCAATATCCCTAGACCAACGCTGCCGAGAACCAGGGTCAGCTTATCCTTGTGCTGGCGGCATCCAATGGTTAATGCAATAACGCTGATAGGCAGAATCACAGCCATCATGATCAGGTGAAAGGTTGACTCATCAAGCAGAGTGACATTGACGATCGGCAGAATCGTCAGTGCGATCGGAAGTGCCAGGCAATGCAGCATGCACACGCCGGACAGGACAACGGCTGCCGTGTCCATATACTTTCGTCGGCGATTATTTGGCTGGGAATCCATAGGGCGGGATTTATATCACAAATAAGGTGGCAGTTCCTGCATCTTCTTTATGCGGAATTTCGGGTTAGGGTATTCGCTATTTCGTGACTTTAGCTTAACATCCACACTTCCATAACCATGCCACCAGTGCAGAGTGAAACTGTGTCAAAAACCCCGCTATTCTCCAGACTGTTTGGTCTCTCTCCGATATCTCCTATCAAGGAGCATATGGAGACCTGTGAGCGTTGTGTGCTTGGGTTAGTTCCGTTCTTTGAGGCGGTGTCTGGCTCTGATTGGGCAGATGCTGAAAAACGTTACCGGGCGGTTTCTGACCTTGAAGGCGTTGCAGACGAGCTGAAAAAGAAGGTCAGGTTGAATCTGCCAAGAAGTCTCTTCCTGCCCATGTCACGCAATCATTTGCTGGAAATCGTCCAGGTTCAGGATCGAATAGCCAACGGCGCGAAAGATATTGCAGGATTGATGCTGGGCCGAAAAATGAGGTTTCCAGAGGAAGTGAAGCCAGCTTTAACGGAATTTGTCAAAGCAAGTCTGGATGCAGTGAGCCTCGCCCGGAAAGTCATAGATCAGTTAAATGACCTTGTTACCACGGGGTTCAGTGGCCGGGAAATAGAGTTAGTAGAGAAGATGCTCGAAGAGCTTGATGATGCCGAGCATGAGTCTGATGTTTTGCAGGTGAAGCTCAGGCGAGCATTGTTTGATCACGAAGCAGACCTGAATCCTGTCAGCGTGATTTTTTTGTACCGGGTTATCGACCAGATTGGAGACATCGCTGACGATGCCCAGACGGTTGGTAATCGGATGATGTATCTAATAGCAAGTTAGGGAAGGCAGATGGGCGTTATAGAAGAATTTGGCAACACGCTGCTGATCCTGACGGTTTGTTTTGGCTTCTTTATGGCCTGGGGTGTCGGTGCTAACGATGTTGCCAATGCCATGGGGACGTCGGTTGGAGCCAAGGCAATCACCATTAAGCAGGCCATACTCATTGCAATGGTCTTCGAGTTTGCAGGTGCCTATCTGGCGGGAGGAGAAGTGACCTCTACCATTCGAAAAGGAATCATTGATCCGGAATTACTTTCCGATGAACCAGAACTCCTGGTCTATGGGATGATGTCTGCGTTGCTGGCGGCTGGCATTTGGCTTTTTATTGCGACGACTTACGGTTGGCCAGTATCAACAACGCATAGCATTGTCGGTGCAATTGTTGGCTTCGCGTCTGTCGGTATTTCCGTTGATGCGGTCAACTGGATGAAGGTAGGAAACATTGCTGCAAGCTGGGTGGTTTCTCCGGTGCTAGCAGGTACCGTTGCCTTCTTTTTGTATATGAGCGTTCGACGTTTCGTCTTTGATACGACAGATCCGTTTGCTTCTGCCAAACGGGTTATTCCCTTTTACATCTTCTTGGTCGGGTTTGTGATTTCGATGGTGACGATGGTAAAGGGGCTCAAGCACTTAGGGCTGGATCTGACCCTTCAACAGGCAATATTGTATTCAATGGTTATTGCAGGTCTGGTCTGCCTGATTGGTGTTGTGGCATTGACCAGGATCAAACGGGTAGTTGCCTCTTTGAACCATGACATTGTGAATATCGAGCGTATGTTTGGTGTGCTGATGTTGTTCACGGCCTGTGCCATGGCTTTTGCTCATGGATCAAACGATGTCGCGAATGCGATCGGGCCACTTGCTGCTGTCAACAGCATTATTGAATCTGGCGGCGACGTTGTTCAAAAAGCAAGAATGCCGACCTGGATACTATTTCTTGGTGGGGCAGGTATCGTTGCAGGTCTGGCCATCTATGGCTATCGGGTAATGCAAACGATTGGTACGCATATCACAGAGCTGACCCCCAGCAGTGGCTTCGCTGCGGAACTTGCTGCAGCAACCACCGTAGTATTGGCTTCGGCTTATAGCTTGCCCGTCAGTACAACCCATACGCTGGTTGGTGGTGTTCTGGGTGTTGGCCTGGCCAAAGGGCTGCATGCGCTCAATCTTCGTGTGGTTGGTACCATTTTCCTTTCATGGCTGGTCACACTACCTGCTGGTGCAATACTTGCGATCATCTTCTTCTATATCTTCAAGGCGATCTTCGGCACCGGTTAGCCTGGTTTTGATCAGGCTGCTTCAACTTCAACTTTTATGCCCGTCATAAATGACTGATTGCTGATCTTTTCGAACGACCCTGGGCCAGATGGCAACAGGTTGTTAGCGTTTGAACCTGCAAATTTTGCTGCTGTCTTCATGGTTTTCCCTGGGTAACCCCAGCCGTGGGTAATAGCAACTGTTCCTGGCTTGAGAGACTCGTCCAGGGCAACCACCGTTTTGATTTCCCCGAACTCATTTCTCACCGTCACAGTGGAACCCTCGCCCAGGTTTCTCGCCCTGGCATCATCCGGGTGAACATACAGCGGGTTATTCTGGTGTTTTGGCCTTTTAAGGGAAGGTACATTGTGAAACCAGCTGTTGATCATGTAATTGGTGCGCCGGGAAATCATTTTGAGCTGATCTTCAGGTTCGCGGCCGAGTTCATCGAATAGCTCCCGGCATCGGCCAATGGCCTCATCGAAAGACGCGGGCATACAGTCCACACGAGAGCTTTCAGTCTGAATAACGTTGCTGAAAAATTTGCCCGGCGCGACCGGGTTCAGTACCACAGTGCCTGAGGCCCTGACGTCATCGATGCTGAGGTTAGATTGTCGCAACATATGATCAAATCGGCTGAACAACCCGAGTTCATCGATGGCACCCTGGTAGTCGTCTAGCTCGCGATTTTCCGTTGCGAAACCCTGGGCCAGTTCAATCTGCCGCAGAATCCACCATTCAGGTCGCCTTTCTGCCTTGGGCGGTACAATGAAATCTGTGTACTGGATGAAAGGTTCTTTCTGCAGCCCCAGGCCGGCGATATTGATGTCTGCGCGTTCAAACATATCGGTTGCCGGGAGAACATAGTCAGCGTATTCAGAGGTTGCAGAAGGATAGATATCAATCACCATCACGAATTCGAGCTGCTCAAATGCCCTTTGGAGTTTTTCCCCGGAACCCATTGAAAGAATCGGATTACCAGAGATCACGATGAGCCCCTTGATCGGGTCATCTTCGCCAAGAATCATATCTGCCATAAGGTTCCCGGGTAGCGAACCACGAATTCTTCGCACATCACCGAGTGGGGTTGGCTCATATTTAACTTCACCCTGCATCCGCCCGGCTTTTGCTGCGGGATAAAAGCCACGCGAGTAAACGTTTCCGCCCGGCTTGTCCAGATTGCCTGTTACGACACTAAGCATAAAAAGCAGCCAGTAGGCGAGCGAGCCCTGCCGTCCCATGTTGACGCCGGTGGACATGTAGAAGGCAGCGCTTTTTGCTGCGCCGATGTCATCCGCTAACGCCGCTATCGATTGCGCGCTGATGCCAACAATACTGGCAACCTGCTGCGGGCTGTACTCAGCGATGAAAGACCGGAGCCCTTCTATGTGATCTGCGTGATCTTGAATGTACTCGTGGTTGACCATGTCCTGGTCAAACAGGTGGTGCAGAATAGCCGCCATCAGGTAAACATCTGTATCCGGCTTGACGGGTACATGGGTTCCGATTCCTTTAATCGATTCGTTGTAGCGAGGATCGACAAAACGAATGTCGGCACCTCTTTTTGAGGCGGCTCGCAGGCTCTCCATAGGGTCGGCGATAGAGATGAAGCTCATGTGGGAAACCCGGGGGTTTGCGCCAAAGATGAGCAGGAAATCAGTGTTATCGATGTCGGGTATCGGGTGGATGGTACTGGATCCAAATACGGCTTCTGAGGCCGCGAATTTATTGGCGCAGTCCTGGGTCCCGGAGGAAAAATTTCGGCGAACTTCATTGTTAAGTAAAAACGAACCGATAGCAGGTCCTGCCAGTGAGTTAAATGCCAGCGGGTTGCCTGTATAGGAGGCAACTGATCCAGGGCCGTACTTTTTTTTCAATGCAGCGATTCGTTCCGCAATTTCACTGGTTGCAGTATCCCAGGAAACTCGCTCAAGATCGCCTTCAGGCGATCGGCGCGCAGGATAATCCAGCCTGTCGGGGTCCTTGTGAATCTCCAGCATGGCGATTCCTTTGTGGCATGCAAAACCTTTGGTTACCGGATGTGACTTATCCGGCTTCAGGGAAACGATTTCATTGTTATCGACTTCTGCGACAAGTCCACATGAGGGTTCGCATACCCGGCAAAATGTTTTGACTGATTCCACGGTGTTTCCAGTTTAAAGAGGCAATCGTTACGGTAAAGGCTCGTAAGTCACAGGTCAAATATGAAAGAACTCGTTATAATACCGGTTACTCAACA
>Ga0114993_10002713_pt1 | contig 19053 bp, 14 predicted proteins | sample ArcticOcean_MG_C_FD_87042 | JGI IMG/M metagenome (GOLD analysis project Ga0114993, IMG submission 87042) | Marine microbial communities from western Arctic Ocean - ArcticOcean_MG_CB2_150 | ecosystem: Environmental > Aquatic > Marine > Oceanic | place: Arctic Ocean: Canada Basin | collected...
TCCGCCGTTGCCCTGCGCAGAGATATCCTTTTGGAAAGCGTTGAGCGAATCACCAATTTGTCTCATGAGATTCGCGTGCGAGTTTAATTGGTTCGCATGTGTATCAAATCCTCCAAGGCTTGCGTAATACACACGTGTGGGAAGATCAGCACGAATCATTGAGGCGATCATTAGCAATTGTTGTGATAGCTTCCCGTCAGGATATTTTACCAAGGGTTGCTTTTGAACTGCCTTACGGATTCGGTCTGAGGAGACTTGCGCATCTAAAGAGGTTCGAACAAGAAAATCTAATTGGCCGTTTTTAGAAACTCCCTGCATAGTTTCTCTTCGGTTAATATCGTCATACGTTGAAGCGAGCGAGTCATCACCAACTTTTCCTGCCCATTTGAAGAGATCTTCAGTTTCGAAATTCACTGCTTTTTGTGTTTTTCCATGCAGAGCAAGTGGTGCTTTTGGACCTATGGCGATCGAACCTTTTGGATTTGGTTTACCTGCGCATGTGTTATCAAAGTATTTTCCAAGCCACCCATATCCCTGTGCGGAATGGTTGCCAGTCTGCCAAATATCTGTTGATGTAAAGTGAGATCGGTTTGGATTGGGATACCCAACACCTTGAATAATGGCAGCTTGTCCATTGTCAACAAGTTCTCGAAGTCCAGTTAAATTTGGGTGTAAGCCAATGCCTTCGTTTGCACCCCCTGATACAGTCAGTGCACTACCTGCATTATTTCGAGAACTGCCCGGCGCACCAATTGCAATTTGATCACGATTGTTGTAATAATCTCTTGAGCCATAAGGTACAACTGTGTTTAGTCCATCGTTTCCTCCTGCTAGTTGGATTACAACTAGCACCCGATCGTCTGGTATGCCTGCTTGAGATGTGACAAGTGAACCCACTGGTAACATAATTCCATGTGCTGATTTTTGTAAAAAGGACGGAACAGTTGTTGCCATGGACAAAAAAACCATGCCTTGCTGCATAAATAAACGTCTGGAGTAAGCGTTTTCATTTCCAGTGCTTACGTTTTCGTCTTCATGTGGATGATGATGTGTCATTCGTAATTCCTTAACTGAGTTGATATTCCGGCATAGCTGTGATCAACGTAAGCAAACCAGTCACTGTTCGATTGTTTATCACGTTATGTTGTGTTTTTAAGTAATCAAGAAGCGAGTCTTCTCGTTCTTGTTGAATGTTGGGATTGCAAAGTACATTTGTAAGCAAGTATCGCACAGCTTGTTTTGGAGATTTTGTTCTTCCACCTAATAAAGAGATTGCATCATATTTAGTGGCATCAGCATCCCACGCGTAGCCATCTGGACGTTGCCCTGTGATTAAAAAGAGAAGTGTGTTCTGACGCATAAACATGGTCGATGTGCTAATCCATGCTCTTCCGCCATCCCAGCCCTTGACGGAAGGGGGTGCGAAAAGTTTTTGGCCCATCAAATTAGAAGCAAGTGAAAGCGTTCGCAATAATTTCTTTCGGTCGGGAGGATCAATCGTTCTCATCGCTTGGACGATCAATTGAATTGGACTCTTGATGATTGATCGAATGTTCACCTCGTCATAAAAATGCTCAGAAAGAAGCATCGCTTTCATAACACTTTTAATGCTCCAGTTTGTTCGTTTGAATACGCTAGCAAGTTGTCCTATATATTTTGTAGCATCTGGTGTTGGACCATGTGGCAAATCGTTAATAAAGAAACGATACAGTTTCCAAATCACAAATGTTGAAGCGCTTGGTCTTGTAAAAATCAAATTGACAAAGTCGTCAGCATCAAATTGGCCGCGGCGGCCAAAAATGTTTTTTACACCATCGTCATGCTGCCTACTATGAAAAGAAAACGCATCGTCCTCGAATGTGTAACCTGTGAGGGTTCTTGCACCTTCCTTGATGTCGTCTTCGGTATATCCTTCACCTTCACCTAGCGTAAAAAGTTCCATCAGTTCACGAGCAAGATTTTCGTTTGGAGATCCTTTGCGGTTTTGATGATTGTTTAAATATTGAATCATGGCAGGATCATGCACGATCCCACGCACTAAATCTTCTTTGAAGTTACCCATTGCATATGTTCGGAAAAATGCATTTTGTTGGTACATGTGAAAACTGTTTTCGATTGTTCGATATCCAGTTGCAAAGTGTCCGTGCCAAAAGAGTGTTAATTTTTCTTCAAGTGGTCGTGGTGTTTCAATTAACCGTTTGAGCCACCACTCTTCCATTTCAGCAATTTGTTGGCGATCAGCACGTTGCCTTCGTTGACGTTCCTGTCGAAATGTTTCCAGCAGCGCCTCGTCTCCGCCTTGGCGTGCTGATCGCGCCATTTGTCTTTCGCTTTGCGACATTGGATGCATGATGTCACTGTCGAAGTCTTCCGCGCGAACAGGTGAAGGGTCTTTTACTTTTGTGTACTCAACAATGTACTCAACTGCTTTCTCGAGCCCCATCTTTGCGAGTATAGATACTTGTCTTTCGGTTCCCCCGAACCCCGCACGGTTGAGAAGGTGCTGCGCCTTCCATTCATCAAATTTGCTTGCGTCTAACTTTTTTAAGGTGCTGCGAGCCATGTAGGAAACTCCAAGTTGTTCGTAGAAATAATCGTACTGAGTTTAACGGTGCTTTCATGGGTACTATTGCACATTTCTACTGATACGACGTCTACCGAGTTTTCGTTTGAGCAAAATGGCGTTTCCAATCACCGTAATATCGCTTAAACCCATCGCAGCGGCTGCAATGATGGGCCCATGGGGTCCCAGAACGCCCAAAGCCGCAAGGGGAATTGCAGCAACGTTGTACATAAAAGCAAAAACAAGATTTTGTTTAATCGTTTTAAGGGTGTCTCTAGCAATGGACACTGTCTCCACTGTAGCTTCAATTGAATCGGAAGGGATGATTACTGAGGCAGATTCCATAGCAACATTTGTGCCTGAAGCAATTGCAACACCAACATCTGATGCTGCAAGGGCCGCAGCATCGTTGATGCCATCGCCAACCATCATTGAAGGTCGAGGAAGACTTGCAACAATTTCTGTTTTCTCACTTGGAGATGCTTCAGCGTGTACGTGTTCTGGTTTGATGCCAACTTCTTTTGCAACGGCGAGTGCATTCTCCATTCGATCACCCGAAAGCATGTGTACCGCGATGCCTAGTGCTTGTAATTGTGTAACTGTGTTTTTTGCATCCTTACGTATTTCATCGGTTACAGAAATTCGACCAACAAGAGCATCGTTTACTTCAACCCGGCATGTCGCTGCGTCATCTCGCAACACCGCAACTTTTCTTCCATCGACTTCGCCAGAAACACCACTTCCGGGCGTTGCTTGAAAGTTGACAACTGTTGGAACTTCAAGTTTGCGTTTGTTTGCTTCGTTGATAATTGCAGATGCAATTGGATGTTCACTTGGCGCTTCAACCGAAGCTGCAATTCTCACGAGTTCGTCCGATGTCGTTTCTTTTTCTGGTGTAACAGTATCAACGACTGGTTTGCCAAGGGTAAGTGTTCCAGTTTTATCAAAAATGCAGGTAACCGTTTTGCCAGCAAGTTCAAGTGATCCTGCATCCTTTACTAAGATGCCGCGTAAACTTGATTCACCAGCAGCGACCATGACGGCCATCGGCGTTGCAAGACCAAGTGCGCAAGGACAAGAGATTACCAAAATGGTGACTGCAGAAACAATTCCAGTTTCGATATCTCCTGCAAGTATCCAGCAGACAACAGTCACTGCAGCAACTGCAAGCACAATTGGAACAAAAATGCTCGAAACTTTGTCTGCAAGGCGTTGCATGCCTGCCTTACTTGATTGTGCATCAGTAACAAGTTGTGCAATTCGTGACACGGTCGTGTGCCTACCATCTACATTTGTTTCAACAATGAGTTGCCCCGTTGTGTTCATCGATCCTGCGATGAGGATATCACCAATTGATTTTGCAACTGGCAGTGGCTCACCAGTGACAATCGACTCGTCAACTTCGCTGTCGCCTTCAATAACATGTCCATCAACAGGTATTCGACTTCCAGGCCGAACAAGTAATCGCATGCCTTCTATCACTTCACCGGTTGGGATTTCATTTGTCGAACCATCATCGTTGACTTGTTCAGCAACATCTGGTTGCATCCTCAGTAGCTCGCGTATTGCAGAACCAGCTTTTGCAGATGACGTCGCTTCAAGCCAGTGACCAATACTGATGATCGCAAGCAGGGCGGCTGCTTCGGTGAAGTACATTGGATGCTCTGTTTCGTATCCAAAGTTTTTGGCAATGAAGACAAACAGTGAAAAGAAATACGCTGAAGATGCGCCAATCGAAATAAGCGTATCCATATTTGTCTGCATTCTTTTTGCTGCAGCAAACGCAGAAGCAAAGAAGCCACTGCCAACTACAACCATGGCAATTGTCGAAGCAGCCAACATCACCCAAGGTAACCAAGGTCCATCAATTCCAAGTGGACCAGAGAGCCAATGTAAAGATTCAGCGGGAGCCCAGATTGCAACGCCAATAATCGCACGGTTTCTCCAATTCGATGCGTTTTTCTGTTGCCGTTGTTCTATTTCTGTTGCCATTTTGGCAGGATCGATGCCAGCATCTTCAACAGAGGATGGATAACCTGCAGCAGTTGCAACTTCTGCGAGGGCTTCACCATCGAGGTTCGTTCCGGTAACTGTTCCACGACCGGTTGAAAAGGAAACTGAAACAGATTCGACACCATCTATTCCAGAGAGGGCTTTTTCAACACTTGAACTACACGCTGTGCAGTTCATTTCGCCAATTTTAAGGTTCACTTGATCCATGACCTGCATCATACGCTTAGTTATGGAGTAAGAATGCAGATCAATTTGGGAAACAACAAAAAGGAGGGTATAATCTAAGAATGCCCAGTGACCGTACAAACCGACTTGCCATGCTCTTAGTGGTTTTTTGTTGTCTTGGGACAACAGCGATGGCCGCGCCTTCATCGACACAAACTGTGCTTTCAGTTGTAGTCGCTTGTACATCGATGCATATTGCCTACGAATTGAAACCACTCGATTTTCAATGTTGCAACAACAATGCAAATGTATTTTTCACATCTCAATCAACCACATTTTTTTTGGGGGTCAACTTGGAACTTCAGAATCTGCCACCCCCACTGAGCCGATAGATTTCGTTGTTTAGCGATCAGTAAGATCGCAAGTTTCCATTTAATACATTTCAATTAGATAAAAAGTGAGGTGACGCATGGGCGTTCCCATAGTAGGTAAGATTGGTCGAAAACTCTTTGGCAGCCGAAACGACAGGCTTGTCAAGCGATATATGAAATTGGTTGATCAGGTTTCAGCACTTGAAGCGGAGACGATTGGTCTCACAGATCAAGAATTACTAGCAAAAACGGATGAGTTTCGTGAGCGTATTGCCAACGGAAAAGAATCTGAAACCGATTTGATTCCAGAAGCATTTGCAGTTGCAAGAGAATCAATGGATCGCGCAGTTGGTATTCGAAATATCTTTGATTCAGTACACGAGTTTGATTCTACGCTTCTCGATGATGCTGCAAGAAAGTTATACGAAGAAACCAAGGCAACAATGGATGCTACTGAACCGCACCCTCCAACAGGGGAGTTCCTTGGTTCGAATGAACCTGTTCCCTCTTGGAAATTTGTAGATATCCCAGTGGCTCTCTACCACGCTGTTCGCAAAATCTATCCGAACTCGAAGCCACCGTTTCGCGCAAGACCATTTGATGTGCAACTCATTGGTGCTGTCGTTTTGTACGAAGGTCGCATTGCTGAAATGAAGACAGGTGAGGGTAAAACGATAGTTGCTCCACTTGCCTGTTACCTTGCTGCACTCGTTGGGAAGCAAGTGCACGTTGTGACGGTGAATGATTACCTTGTGCAACGCGACCGCGACTGGACATTCCCATTTTTCCGGATGTTAGGTTTAACAGTTGGTGCAATTCATCCCCACCACATGCAGCCTCCTCAACTCAAACAAGTTGCATACCAATGTGATGTGTTGTACGGCACAACTGCGGAGTTCGGGTTTGATTACCTCCGAGATAACATGAAAATGTCAACAGCAGAGCAAGTGCAAAAGCATCGACAAATTGCGATTGTCGACGAAGTTGACTCGACGTTAATTGATGAAGCGAGAACGCCGCTCATCATTTCTGGTCAAGCGCACAATGAACAACCGCGTTATGACCTTGCCGATCGTCTTGCAAGGCATTTACTTGCCAAACAAAAACCATGGGAAGAGGCAGACCAAAGTGTGCAATCATGCCTTGTCACAATCAGTGGTCTCGAGGGTGATATTCGAAACGCAACAGAAAAATCAGTTGTGCCAGCGATGAAGCAAAAGATGGATGCAGCAAAATCGATGCTTCCGGATCTTGAAGCAACTCGGGATTCGTATACGCAATTCTTCGAACTTGAACTTGATAAAAAGAAAGCTACGCTAACACATGAAGGAATTGCAGAAGCGCAAAACGAAGCGGGGATCGGTTCTTTTTATGTTGGCCAAAACATGGATGTTCCCCACCTGTTGGAACAATCAATCCGCGCGCATACTGTGTACCATCGAGATAGAGATTACATTGTTGCTGCAGATGAAGAAGGTGTACAAACTGTCGTGATAATTGACCAAAGTACGGGTCGAAAGATGGTTGGTCGTCAGTGGTCAGATGGCTTGCATCAGGCTGTTGAAGCGAAAGAAGCAGTGCCGATCAAACAAGAAACGCAGACGATGGCGACCATCACAATCCAGAATTTTTACAAGTTGTACGACAAACTTGCAGGCATGACTGGTACTGCAGACACAGAAGCAACTGAGTTTTATGAAATTTATTCGCTTGATGTGATTGTGATTCCAACGAACGTCCCAATTACGCGTATAGACCATAACGACCTTGTTTTTACTTCAGAGAAAGACAAAGTGTCAGCAGCGGTGAATGAAATTCATGCAATGCACGATGTCGGCAGGCCAACACTTGTTGGTACTACGAGTGTAGAAAAATCTAAGAAACTCAGCGAAACATTAACGCGAAGATTCAAAGTGCCTCATGAGGTTCTCAACGCTGAACAGCATGAACGAGAATCTGAAATTGTAAAATTTGCAGGCAATCTTGGCGCCGTTACAGTTGCAACAAATATGGCAGGACGAGGTACTGACATTAAACTTAGTCCATTGACACCTGATAACTTGGTTACACATTGGAAAAAGCGTGATTTATGTCCGCGTGATGTAACAGCGGATATTGGAGAAGAAGAAGTCGTTAAGAAAATTTGGCGTCACATTGCACCCAAAGAACTTGGGTTGAATAAAACAGATGTCGCTTCGATGGACGATGCATCAATCTATAGGCAGTTGCTTGAACATTGGTGGGGAACGTTTTGCTGGTGGGTTGATGGTGAAAAGTCATCGTCAACAAGTGAAAAGAAAATGTTAGATGACCTTGATCATAGTGGAGCATGTATGTTGCACCGACTACGTTTTTATGAAAACATCGAAGATATGGGCGGTTTGCATGTTGTAGCAACTGAACGTCATGAAGCAAGGCGTATCGATAACCAACTTAGAGGTCGAAGTGGTCGTCAAGGTGATAATGGTTCAACACGATTTTTCCTAAGCCTTGAAGATGATTTGATGAAAATGTTTGCAGGCCCAAGGACGCTCCAGCTATTGAGCAAAATGGGTATGAAGGAAGGCGTTGCGATTGAGCACAACATGCTGACCAAGGCAATCACCAAAGCGCAACGTAAAGTTGAAGAACGAAATTTCCTCGTTCGCAAAAATATTCTTGAATATGACGAAGTGATGGATCTCCAACGGCATGTATTTTACGATTTGCGTCAGCGTGTTTTAGAAGGAATTGAAATCCGCGAATTGATTTTTGAGTACATCGAACAGGCTGTTGAGGATTCAGTCTTCAATTATCTTGATCCTTCATACTCCGCGAATTGTATTGAAGAGTGGTTGCGTGAGCATCTCTCTGTCACAATTGACGCTGATCGAATGATTGCTAAAGATCGTGAAGATTTACACAAACTTATTATTCGCGATGCTCTCGGTGATTCTGCAGAAGTGATACGCGTTACGATTGGCGAATATTTACCAGACACCATTGATCTTGGTGAAGGAAAAATTGCAGAGCGAGATGAAACAACATGGGATTACAAAGGTGCAGTCGATTGGTCCGTTGCAGCATGGGACAGTGATTTGACTATCGCCGAAGCAACTGAGATGAGCCGAGAAGAAATTGTTGCTAGGATTGAAGAATCAGCAGCAGCAAAAATTCAATCGGCCGATCTTTCACCTCTCGATATTTATCTTGTTCAGCAACATGGGCAACAAGAATTGGCGAAATGGGTTACTGCAAAGTTTGAAATTATTTTTGAGGCTTCCGACCTTGTAGACCTAGAACCAGAAGAAGCCGTCGATTTCGTGATGGAGCGTGCGTTGGATGCTTATCGAACACGTGAACGAATCTATCCTGTCGATTTTATGATTGAAATGACAAGCATGCGTTTACAGCAAGACCCAGCAAAAGCAATCGAAGCGTTCTGTCAATGGGTGAAGTTAAAATATGAACTCGATTGGACACCGCAGACATTACCATCAAATAACCCAGAGGATTTGAAAAAGTTTTTGCTTGAAGAAGCACTTCGTTGGGATGATGAGCGGTTTGAGCGTCGTGCCGAACGTCTAGTTAAAGAAAGCAATGGCGATCTTGATGCGTGGTTACGTACAAATTGGAATTTTGCATTGAGCGATGATGAGAAAGCTGATGCAGAACTAGATCCAATTGCAGTTGCGATGAAAAAAATTAAACAAGTGCAACGCGCAGAGCTAGCACAACTTGAACGCAATGTCCTTCTGCAAATTTTCGATAGTGCGTGGAAAGATCACCTCCATCAAATGGATCAAGTACGCGAATCGATTGGTTTCCGCTCGTTTAGTCAGTTAGACCCTAGAATTGAATTTAAACGTGAAGGCTCACGGCTTTTTGCTGAAATGTTCGAACATATCCAAGACCGCGTGACAGATTTAGTCTTCAAGGCGAAAATGCAAGTGCGTATGCCACAACCTGCCAATCAACAGAAGCAACAAAGTCAACCACCTGAAACCGAAAAAACTGCTCAGCAACCTCGTCCAAAACCAACAGCTTCAGAGCAATCTGTCCGCGCAGCATCGGCAGCTGCATCGAAGGATGACCCAGCTTCAGGCGGTGCCATGACTGTTGGACGCAATGAACCCTGCCCATGTGGAAGCGGTAAGAAATATAAAAAGTGTTGTGGTGGCCGGTAATTAATTCACACTTTGTGAATTAATTGTGATCCGCAAATGCCCATATCGTAAAGACAGCAACTGGTAATATGCAGAGCCACGTGCTTGAGCCGACAAACCCCACTTCAAGAATGGGCAGCGATAGTAGGGCGACGAGTGCAAAAAGTGCCCCGCGTACCCGTGTAAATTTGCGCTTTGTCAAAATAAAGGTTGCGACGAGACCGGGAAATATCAAACCATAAAACACGAAGAACCTTAAGTAATCATCAGCCATCCCTTGAATAGTCTCGTGCGATCGATGGGCAACCAAAATCGCGACTCCGCACGCAATGATCGTCCCAATAGCAAACAATAGTCGGTGAGACTTTATTCCGCACAACCAACCTTCTCGAATATGCGCACTAATGGTGAAGGTTGCTTGCGAGATGATGTGTACTACAATCAATGTTGCTAAACCAACAACCATCGCATCACGGTACAAACAAGTGAGTCCAATCATCAAAGCAAATGTCAATCCGAATATTCCAAACGAATGTTTTGATGGCGAAGATTGCAATGCTTTGTGGAATGTGGGGTCAAGGTAAGGACACAGAAAGAAACCGAAAGTTGTTATTGGAAGTAGCCAAATCACTTCTTGCCAAGGATGTGTTGGTGCTGCTTCAACATGAATCGAACCGGGCCACAAAGATATACCAATTCCAACTGAAGTACACCACACAATTGCAGCGAGAATAGGCCAAAGTTTGTTTGGAAGGAAACTTACTAGTAGTCCTGCGCATAGCACAATTACGGGCAGTACAACTATCCACCACGTGGGGAGTTCGGAGATGAAATACCTCGCGACAATTGCAAGAAAAAAGGCATGAAACGCAACGGTAACGACAGCAAAACTTGCGAGCGCTCCGTGATATCTTTCAACCAGTGCTTTTGATCGTTCTGGGGTTTTTAACACATAGCCAAATGCAGAACATCCAATGACATTTGGAATTGCGAACATAAAGAAACCTGCCCAACCATAACGATTAATCAAAATAACGGGTAGAAACATTCCGATGCACCAAGTCCAACTGCACGTGAGGTACAGTCCCCAACCTATTGTTTTGAGTGCGTTCACTTCGGATCTTCTTGTTTTTTCTTACGTCGGAATCGTTCTCGAAGCATTGATTTTGGCGTGCAATGGAACGTGATGATACACCTTCCAACGCGTACTTCTTTGTCACGCTTTTGTAATGTTTGCGTGATGTTCATCGTAAACTCAATGTTGAATTCCTTGCCGATATTCATTTGTTCTATAAGTTGATTCCGTACATCTTCTGCATCTTTGACGTTATAGACTGCAGGTCCATAGCATGGTCGCAAAAAACGATACTGCATATTTTTACACACAACCGCGTAATCACTTCCGCAGTGTTTAAACAAAAACATGCCTGCTGCGACTTCGCTGTTTCCCAGAAGTGCTGCACCAGCCATGGCGTTATAGAAATTTCGGTTTGACCGTTTAAATGGCAGAACTGCCGTGAAGCGGTCGTGGGTAATTCTCCGCATCGAAATGCCACTTCGGAAGGCAAATGGAAGCCAAATCAACGAACAGACCCGGTGCCAAAAGTTGTTTTTTGTACTCAGACGTGTAAGAAATGCCTCAGTTTTTTCCAGGAATGTTAGATTTTCTGGTTGTGTAGTCGTGCGTTCAATAGGTAACTCAGAAGTGCCCGTTTGGGGTACTCTTGTAGTTGACTCGGGCTCAGGGGGAGCCTCACCATGTTTTTCTTTCAGGGATGGAGTTGTCATTGATCGTGCCTAATGAATCCTAGGTATTGTAGGCTATACCCCATGATTAGTCACCAAGTTGGAATTTGTAGTTGGAGCCTTCGTCCTGAGTCCCCTGAAGCGTTGGTATTAGATGTAGAAGCGTGTGGAGTTACCGCTGTGCAACTGGCTCTTGTCCCATTGGATATAGATTCAAGGTGGAAGCAGTGCCAATCAATATTGTCTGATTCTGGAGTTTCGATTTTGAGTGGGATGCTCGAGCCTGTAGGCGAAGACTATTCTACACTTGAAACAATTGCCAAAACAGGTGGTGTGCGGCAAGATTCAATCTGGCCTCAAACACTTGAACGAACAAAACAAAGTGCGCAAATCGCAAGCGATCTAGAATTATCGCTCGTAACATTTCACGCAGGTTTTTTACCTCACGAAGTATCACAAGAGCGAACAAAAATGTTAGATCGCCTTGGGGAGATAGCAGACATATTTGAAGAGAATGAAATTGAAATAGCGTTCGAGACAGGGCAAGAAAACGCAGAAATTCTCTCGGGAGTTCTTGAAGAACTAACGCATCCAAACATTGGAGTAAACTTTGATCCTGCAAATATGATTTTATATGGACAGGGTGATCCGGTAGGTGCGATCAAGCGATTAGAGCCGTGGGTTCGTCAGGTACACATCAAAGACGCTATTGCAACTGAAGTGGCAGGAACGTGGGGAAGTGAAGTGGTCGTTGGAACTGGTGATGTTGATTGGAACTCATTTCTTGCAGCGGTTCCGCAAGGAGTTGATCTTGTTATTGAACGTGAAGCAGGTGAATCGAGGGTCAGTGATATACAAACAGCAATTGCATTTTTGAAGGAACGAGGATGCTAATACGAATTATTTTTTTGGTACTGTTACTCACAGGATGTACGACGAAGCAAGTGCAATTTTCTGGGGGTGCAGTAGCTGCTGATCATCAACTTGCTTCGGAAGCAGGTGTTCGAATTTTGAAGGAGGGTGGGAATGCCGTTGATGCTGCGGTTGCGACAAGTTTCACATTAAGTGTTGTCCGTCCATTTTCTTGCGGGATTGGTGGTGGAGGTTTTATGTTGATTCACCCCCGGAATTCGCCTCCCATAGCGTTGAATTATAGAGAAACAGCACCCGATGAAGTAGGTGCGATGTTTTATCAAGACCATAACAGTCGCGTCGGTTCAGATGCAGTTGGCGTACCCGGAACAGTCGCTGGTTTACTTGCAGCCCATGAAAAGTACGGTCGTTTGCCACTGGCACAAGTGATGGCGCCTGCGATTGAAATTGCAAGAGGTGGTTTTTTCCCAGATGATGCGTATCGAAACGGCGTGAAAAGTGCAAAACGTGCTCTTGAACGTGTTCCTGAAGCGTTACAAAAAACTGCAAAAGCAATGCATCGTTTTGCAACTAATGAAAAACTAACACTTTTAGGACAAGGGGATGTTCTTGAAGCAATCGCGGAACACGGAACTGATGCTTTTTATACTGGCGACGTTGCACGAGCAATTGTTGCAAGTACGCACAATCACATTACACTGAAAGATCTATTTCATTACAAGCCGCGCTGGGAAAAACCACTCGTTGTTGAAATTGGAGATGGTGTATCTATCGTTTCGATGCCTCCACCTAGTAGCGGCGGGATCGCACTTGCCCAAATTTTGTCAATTTTACAAAGAGTAGACGCAACATCGTTGGATCGAGATGACCCATTGTATTCTCATCTGCTTGTTGAATCAATGAAACATGCATTTGCCGATCGAGCAGAGTTTTTGGCGGATGCCGCCTTTGTTGATGTTCCTATTGGAGCGTTACTCAGTGAAAAGTATCTCGATGAACTTGCATCGCGAATACAAAATGAATCAACTGCAGCGTCTTGGGCATATGGTTCTGCATTGCAACAACCCGATGATGCAGGGACGAGCCATCTTTGTGTTGTTGATAGCGATGGTATGGTTGTTGCTGTAACCGAAACGATCAATACTTCATTTGGTTCGCAGGTGTTGGTGGAACCATATGATTTTGTATTGAACAATGAGATGGATGACTTTTCTCCGCCTACTGGAACAAACGTGTATGGACTACAGCAATCGGATAAAAATTTACCTCAAGCCGGAAAGCGACCGCTTTCAAGCATGTCTCCAACGATTGTGTTACGCGACGGTATACCTATTTTCGTTGTTGGTGCTTCTGGTGGACCGAGGATTATTTCGGGTGTAGTGCAAGTGATTCTGAACAGTGTTTGGTATGGTGACGAACCACTAGAAGCAGTATCACGACCCCGCCTTCATCACCAATGGAAGCCTAACAAAATTTATTTTGAGGAATCTTGGATCAATCAGTTGACATCGGATTCACTGATAGCCAAGGGTCATGAAATTGATAAACGAACAACGGTGGGCGTCGTCCAAGCAATCGCAATTGAAGGCAACATCCTCAAACCGGCGAGTGACCCGCGCAAGGGCGGTGTCTCTTGCGGTTTTAACTGACTCCTAGTTAATTAATCTGTACACCCATCGCAAAAATACCCCCGACAGACGGGGGTATTTTTGGTACATGTAGTATTTGGGTACACGGGGTGCGGAACTTACCCGCCAAGTGTGTATCGAATGAACGCAGTAACCGTTGTACCTTCAGGCAATATTTCTTGGACAGTCTTCGATTCGTCAAGGACGTACTTTTGTGCAAGAAGTGTATTTTCTTCAAGGTGCTTACGTACCTTGCCTTCAGCCATCTTTTGTGCAATCTCTTCATTCTTGCCCGTATCTTTGGCTTGTTGAATTGCATCAGCCTTAATTTTTTCAATGACATCAGCAGGCATATCATCAGCGCTGATTCCCAGTGGATCGTGGAAGACGATGTGTTGGCAAATTCCCTTGAGGGCATCACCATCAACTTCGTTATCAACCTGAATGAGGCAAGCGCGTTTGCCATCGTGGTGAATGTAGTGACCAAAGTGATCGCCACTGTAATGAATACCTCGGGCAAAGTTTGTATTCTCACCAGTTGTGATGCGAATTTCATCAATCGCCTTTGTCATTTCCTCTGAGCAGGCAACATCACCATCGCTAGAAGCTAGTGCGAAGCTTGCAACTTCAGCAACCATCTTTTCGAATGATTCGTTCTTTGCAGTAAAGTCAGTTTCAGTTTGAATTTCAACGATCACCGCACATCCATCACCGTATGCAACAGCGATGCGACCTTCTCCTGTTGTACGTTCAGTGCGCTGGTCCATCTTGCCTTTTTTCTTTTCGCGAATCCACGTTTCAGCGGCTACAGGGTCACCATTGTTTTCGGAGAGGGCTTTTTTACAGTCCATCATGCCAAGGCCAGTTTTTTGGCGTAGTTGCATCACATCTTTTGCAGTGAAACTCATTGTTACTTCTCCAGTAGTTTGCGTTGTCATTTGTTGTCTGTTTCCGTTTTTGGTGCTTGTGCAGTTGCTGTTGTGGCAGCACCTTGAATGTCTTTAGGTTCAGCACTCGAATCGTCTGCCTTGAACGAGGCACGGCTCGATTTAGCTTTCGCTTCTTCGTGAGCAGCCGCTACTTGTGCTTCTTCTTTTGCCTTTTTCTCAGCGACTCGCTCTGCTTCGACTTCTTTCGCGCGACGACCCTCGAGTCCGTCGCTGACAGCTGACATCAATTCAGCGATCACAACTTCGATTGAACGAAGCGAGTCGTCATTACCGGGGATTGGAATATCGACAAGGTCAGGGTTACCGTCACTGTCGATTAAACCGATTGTTGGAATGCGAAGCGCTGATGCTTCCCGTAACGCGTTGACTTCATTGTTTGCATCAATCACAACCATCGCTCCAGGCAACTTGCTCATGTTGCGAATACCGTCAAGGTTCCGAGTGATTTTCGCTTTTTCTCGCATGAGTTGCGAAGTCATTTTCTTTGAGTATGTTTCGATCTCACCAGAATCAACAAGTTTCTCAAGTTCAATCAGTCGCTTGAGTCGTGATCGAATCGTTGAAAAATTTGTGAGAGTACCACCGAGCCAGCGCTCTGTAACCCATGGCATACCCGCTTCGCCTGCATATTTTTGAACAGCAGATTGGGCTTGTCGTTTTGTGCCTACAAAGACAACCTCTTTTCCACCAGCGACTGTATTTTGAATGTAAAGTTTTGCTCGCATCAACCCTTTAACGGTTTCTCGAATATCAATGATGTGAAGTCCATTGCGAACACCCCAAATATAGGGATTCATCTTGGGGTTCCACTTACTTCTGCGTTGTCCAAAGTGGATGCCAGCTTCAAGTAAACGGCTAACAATATCAGTCTTTTTTTCTGTCATCTGTTTTTCCTAGCAGCGACACCGGTAGTCTTGTGGGCGAAGATCTACGCAAGGGCGCTTCACGATTTTTGGCATGCTGTTGCAGCATTACCGCCTTTGGGGTTATGGAGCATCACCGCCCACTGGTAATGCTCATCGCTTCGAAACTGAAACGAATTAGAGATTTTACACGAAACTCGGTGGATTGCAATGGTTTATGCGAAATCAACAGAGGGTTGTTTTTCGAGGCAGGAATGGGAGATCTTGCCTCCTAAAATTGTTGCAATAGCCTTGCCCTTGACCTTCCACCCATCAAAGGGGCAGTTTCTCGCAGGGGAGAGGAATTGAGAGGCGTATATTGTCCACTCAAGATTTGGATCAATCACGGTGATATCTGCTTTGGAGCCAACTTTCAAACACCCAAGATCAGTTCTTCCAATAAGAGCAGCTGGATTTGAGGTCATCATCATAAGCATCTGTTGCCATTCAAGGGTGCCATCTTCAATGAGCGCCTTAATATACAGCGCCAAGGCACACTCAACACCAACGATACCAAACGACGCTTCGGGGAAGGGTGTATCTTTCGTCGATTGAGGATGTGGAGCATGATCGGTAGCGAGAATCGTGATGACGCCTCTTTTGATGCCATCCTTAATCAAATCAATGTCTTCTTGCGTTCTAAGTGGTGGATTCATTTTTGCCATTGTGCCAAGTGTCTTACAAGATTCGTCAGTTAATAAAAGATGATGTGGTGATGCTTCACCAGTTGCTCGTTGTCCAGATTGCTGCGCTGCTTCAATAATTGCAACGCTCCCGCCACTGCTTAGATGTTGTGCATGCCACGCGCATCCGATATCGCTGTTGAGTTGAAGGTCTCGTTCGATGATTGATTCTTCTGCGATGCGAGGCCATGCTCCATAGCCGAGTTCTTCTTGGATTGCACCAGCATGCATGACCCCTCCAATTGTCATTTCAGGTGATTGACAATGTTGCATGAAGCAGCGGTCGACTCCTTGGCAGGCTCGCAAAACTTCAGACATCATGGCATTGTCTTCAACGACATCACCATCGTCTGTGAATGCAATAGCACCTGCTCGTGCCATTTCTGCAATTGGTGCGAGTTGTTTTCCTTGTCGCCCAACGGTTGCGCAGCCAGTTGGCAAAACGCGGCATTTTCCTACACGTTTTGCGGTCTCTATGGCACTTGCAATACTTCCAGGGGTGTCGGTTGCGGGGGTTGTGTTTGGCATTGTGCACACAGTTGTGAAACCCCCAGCAGCGGCAGCGGCTGCACCTGTTGCTATAGTTTCTTCGTGTTTGCCACTACTTGGCTCTCGAAAGTGCACATGAATGTCGATCAGTCCAGGAGAAATGATGTAGCCATCACAGTCGATCGTTGTTGTTTCAGGCGGGACTTCTTCAACCCTACCCAATGCAATAATTTGGTCATCCTGGATGAGCACATCTCCAACCGCATCAAGTTGAGATAAGGGATCGATAATTCGTCCGTTTGTAAGAAAGATCGCAGACATCGGGTGTGTATTGTACCTACAAAAAAACAGGCCTCGCTATGGTAGCGAGGCCTGTTGGTTATTCTTTCGAATGACGGTTTACTTCCCAGAGAATGGGCAAGCACCGCTTCTTTTTTTACTACATCCAGAAGCGTTATCGTTGCCAGCAGCAGCAGGCTTTGCCTTTGCTTTGCTTGAACAGCTACTTTTTGCATCACCAGCAGCAGCAGGTTTTGCCTTTGCTTTGCTTGAACAGCAACTTTTTGCATCACCAGCAGCAGCAGGCTTTGCCTTTGCTTTGCTTGAACAGCAACTTTTTGCAGCACCAGCAGCAGCAGGTTTCGCTTTTGCAGCTTTAGCCGCCCGCGCAGCCATTGGGCATTGAGGCGTGCCTTGAAGTGGGCAGTTGGCAGTAGCTTTACTGCACTTTGAAGGATCACAGTTTGCTGGATCACAGTTGGATGGGTCACATAGAGTCGCTACAGCAGCGGCGTTGACTTTTTCGGTCTTGTTGCAACCGATAGTAGCCAAGCCAAGCAAGGCAACGAGAGTTAGGGTAAGCAGTTGTTTCATTGAATTCTCCATCATAAGTCGGGGGTTGGGGTGAAAAGTTGATTGTAGTAGAATCGAAAGTCCAAAACAAGGCTAGATTTCGATAAATCAAAGGGTAGAATAGGTAGTCGTATGGAAAATGACTTTATTGCATCAAAATGGGAGAAACAGCGAATTAAACTCGCTGAAATGGCATTTTTACTACCAGATGCAGCGGGTGTGTACTTTATGCACGATGGTGATGGAAATATTCTTTATATAGGAAAAGCAGGCTCCCTCAAGAAAAGAGTGGGTTCATATTTTAGAAAATCGACGGATGTTGGTCCATGGAAGGAAGGAATGCTTGCAGAGATTGATCATTTTGAGACCATTGATTGTGAAGATGACTGGGAGGCATTGCTACTTGAATCGCGGTTGATAAAGGACTACCGTCCAAAATACAACTCGATGCAACTTGATGGGAAAACATATCCATACATTGCAGTGACAATAAAAGATGAATTTCCAGGTGTCTTTGTTACTCGATCACCGGGCGATAAAGAATTTCTGGGCTCGAAACTCTTTGGACCATTTGCTTCCTCGGGTGCATTGAACAACGCCGTGCACATGTTGCAAACAATCTATAAGTTTCGTACTTGCTCGCTTGATATACGCGAGGATGACAAGACCAATCGTTTTTTTCGACCATGTTTATTGCACGCAATCGATCGATGTTCCGCGCCATGCGCGAATCGAATTAGTCGCCTTGATTACAAATTAGAGATCGATCAATTTCTTACATTTATGCAATCAAAACGAAGCGTGATGCTTCGAGATCTGAAAAAGCAAATGGAAACGGCATCGGAGAACAAGGATTATGAAGAGGCAGCGAGGATTCGTGATCAAATACAAGCCATTGAAAGACTAAGTGATCGGACAAAGCACGAAGAAGCGTGGCAATCGGAGGTAACAATTTTTGCTTCTAACCCAGTTGATTCGGTTCGTGTACTTGAAAAATCATTACATGCGAAAAGAGAGCTTCGTTGTATTGAGGCGTTTGATATTGCACATCTGCAAGGAACAGAAACAGTGGCTTCAAAAGTTTGTTTTGTTGATGGTCGACCGCACAAGGAGGGGTATCGCCGATTCAAAATTCATACTGCAAAGAACGATGATTACATGTCAATGCGGGAAGTGATTTCTAGGAGGTATCGTGATGCGGGGGAGGGGTTGGAGTTATATCCAGACCTCATTGTGATTGATGGTGGGAAGGGGCAACTAACAGCCGCGATGGAAGGAATATCTGTATTACAAAAAAAACCGCCGCTTGTAATTAGCCTTGCAAAAAAAGAAGAACTTATTTATCTGACAACTCAAAACGAGCCACTCAAATTAGGTCGTAACAATCTTGGATTGAAACTTGTACAAGCGATTCGGGATGAAGCGCACCGTTTTGCACAGCATTATCATCATCTCCTTCGTAAGAAGCGAGTGCTTGGAGATTGACGTATGCTTGCTCTTCGAGAAACTGAAGCAGGCCTCACACTGACAATCAAGGTTGTGCCAAATGCTCGAAAATGTGAAATTGTAGGATTGGTTGGACAGCGGTTATAGGTTTGCGTTTCAGCACCACCAGAAGATGGCAAGGCGAACAAGGCGGTTTGTAAACCCATTGCGAACTCGCAGAAGATAAA